>Ga0307470_10000022_pt1 | contig 122221 bp, 107 predicted proteins | sample atmos_gasesAM3C__FD_204565 | JGI IMG/M metagenome (GOLD analysis project Ga0307470, IMG submission 204565) | Hardwood forest soil microbial communities from Morgan-Monroe State Forest, Indiana, United States - atmos_gasesAM3C_05 | ecosystem: Environmental > Terrestrial > Soil > Temperate... | reverse complement strand
ACCCGAGACGGCTTCGCCAACACGCGAGACGCGTGCGCTACCCGGAATTTACGCGACCGCTTCGGCAGCTTGCGGCAATTCCATCGTGCCTTTGAATTTCGGCTCTTCGCGTTCGACGCCGAAATTTTCCTGGTAAAGCTCGGCAATCTTTTCCATTTCGTCGTTCGTCAGCGGCGAAGTCTCAGGCGCTTTCGCGAATTCGACGAGCTGCGCTTCTTCGTAAATGTTCGGCAGCGTCGAGGCGACGCGATCGTCAGCCAGCAGCCATTGCAAGGCCACCTGGCCGAGGGTGCGCTCGGAATTTTCCAAAAACCGGAGACGGTCAATTTTTTTCACGCCGTTCAACAGCCAGCTCCGCGGACGATGACCGCGATGATCGCCGGGCGGAAAAACGGTCTCGGCGGTGTACTTGCCTTCGAGCATTCCGGACGAATGCGTCACGCGAATCAGGAACATCGTGTCCTTTCCGGCGTCGGTGGCCGCGTCCTGCATTGCGCGTCCCGGATGTTGCTCGAGCAAATTGTAAATGTGCTGGACGCTCGTGACGTCGCGATCGCGAATGCAATTCACGCCTTCGTAAAGCCAGCCGATCGCCGGCCCGAGCGCGATGCCGTAATAACGAACTTTCCCGCTCGCCTTCAATCGATCGAGCGCCGTCCAGAGCGCGTCGTCGGAGATCTGCTCCATCCGGATGTTGTGAAGTTGAAGCAAATCGATCCGGTCCGTCTTCAGACGTTTTAGGGCCGCATCGGTCGCACGCACGATTGCGTCCGGTGAAAAATCCTGGGGAATCTCGCGCTGTCCGCGGCCGCGCGATTCGCCATGAGTCACGAAGTCGTAACCAACCTTCGTGGCAACGACGATCTCATCGCGCTGTTTCGGAAAAGCCTTGGCGATGAATTCTTCGCTGAGTCCGTTGCCATAAGTATCGGCGGCATCGAAAAGCGTGATACCGAGATCGAACGCCTTGTGCATGAGCGCGATCGCCTCGCCTTCGGTGAAATTGCCCCACCAACCGGTTGAAATCGTCCAGAGACCGAAGCCGACTTCGCTGACACGGAGGTCGGTGTTTTTGTAGGTGCGAAAGCGCATGGAGGAACTTTACGGAGGAGGAAGAAAACGTCCAACGCCGAACCCTCTACAAAAATCCTTAAATTGAGCTTGACCACCAGAGTCCGTGATTAGATAAAGGCGGTCTCGCCTCCCATGACTACCGCGTTATCCAAGCGAAGATCGAGCCGTCACACGACAGCGACAAAGCGAGCCCGCTCGCTGGTGCGAGACGGGGTGAAAGCAGCCAGTCAGCTCACCATGGACGTCCTAAAGAGCGGCAGGTCGCCTCTGGCGGCCAAGCGAAGCGGTCCAGCCACTCGACCAACTGGCGACAAAATAACCGCCGCCAAGACCGGCACTGGCGCTGTCTCGCGAACGGCAAGAGCAGTCGCCCCGGTTGGTCTGGAAGCGAATGTATCTGGTAAGCTGGCAAACGCCGCCCCAGCTTTTGGCGACGTCTTGCGATCGTTCGGGGACGCCCTCGCTGTTGGGGACCTGGCCTTGGCGACGACCGCACTCGAGAGTTTACAAGCACTCGCGCGGCTACAAGTGAATGTTCCAGTGCTGATTGAACAGACACTGGATGACGACGGCAAGCCCACCACGGTAAGCATCACGACCGTCCCCTACCCAGTGAGCTCGATCTTCCCTCCGAGCATCGCTCGAATAAGATCAGGGACCTTTCGCATGGACATGAAGGTGCAAAGCTTCGATGCGACGAGCGGCGTCAGATTCAATCAGAACATCGCCAGCGCCGGCGTCAGCTACAGTGGCCATAGCTTCGGCTTTGCCGTTGCTATGAATAATACCAACGTCAACGCTCAGTTTTCCAACATGAGCGATTTTTCCGAGGGTTCGGTCAACGTGTCGATGGACATCGAGCCCCGCCCCGATTTTGAGATTCCAAAGCCGCTCCAATATGGCATCGGCGCGAATTTGGTCCTGAGATTGAAATCCATCACGCAAATGGCCTCGACAAATCCCGTAGGCTTTAATCGCGACGTAGTCCTATCGATCAAACTTGTTAAGACGGACGGGTCCGTCGTCGACTTAAGCGCGGGCCAATATAGCGTGACCGTACCGCCGGGGCTGCTGCTCAACACGTTGACGCCCGGTGAGATCAAAATCACGCGCTTCTGTGAGACGGCGACAGAGCCTTATGTCCTGGGCACGGCAACCGTCACCCTGGAGCAACTAAGCAAGCAAGTGAGTTTCTATAGCTAAAGGAAGGGTGGATCGACATGAGACTGCTGGACTCGATCAGGACACGGCTCTTTGGCCAGCCGGCGATTCAACAGACAGACGTTACTGACGAGCTGCGCGGCGCCGGAATGGCTTTCGCCACCTTAATCGAAAAGGTGGCCACTGCCGTAGCCGAGGCACAGGGAAAGTTTGACAAGACCGCAGCCGACATTGTTTCCGAGTTGGCCAAGACCGAAGTAGATACCGTCCAAGCGGTAGTTTCGGTTTACGATGACAGCGGAAACCTGACCGGCGTCGAGGTCATCGCCGGGAAAACCACCGCGTTGATGGCGATCGGACGACCGTCCGCACTTCAATTTGACGGAGTGCATGCGGAGGGATCCTTCTTTGCGAGAGAGATTGCCACGACCAGCACGTCGAACGTGAATGTCAATCTCGCCGGCGTTTCTGTGGGGAGCCGCGGTTTTGGACTCCGAGGCCCGAGCATCGGGGCATCCATGACCAATGTTAACACTAACCTGCAGACCGAATCGACGCAGGATTTATCCGTGGGCATCATGTCGGTGACTGCGAAAGTCGGTCAAAAAGAGGCGGAGCCATTGCCAAAACCGCCTCTTATTCTGAAGGGGCCGAGCTTGACCCTGTCGGTATTCAGTAATCTTCCGGTTGAGATTGTCCAGGCAGCTCCAGTTCTACCAACTGATCCCCCCTATTTGGAGCAGCGCCTTGCGGTCATCAAGTTTGAACTGAAAAACGCAGCGGGGACTGCGATCACGACGGGCAAAACCATCGCCGTTGATGGCGGGGGCCTGGATTGGGGGGTGACGAACAATGCCGGCACCGATGTAGCCACTGGACCCACGACCGACGGACAAGGTGTTTTTTACATCAAGGTAAGCCGCACGGCTACATCCAGTGGGGAACCGAAAAAGGACTTTCTCATTCGGGGATCGCTCAATCTTGTTAACGGGACCGTGAGCGTATCACTGTAGGTCGTCGCCCTGGTAGCAGTATGAGCGGTTCAAGTGCAGAGCTTTCTAACGTCCTGGCCCATGTCGCGCGAGCCGTTTTCACGACGCAGCAAGAATTGGATAATTTCGCAGACCAATCGTTGGGCGATCTACCATTTGTCCCCCTGTCGTTTGTCGTCAAACAAACACAAGTGATTCTTCTGGGAAATCTGTCCTTGCCGCGAAGCGCCTGGATTTTATCCCAAGAGCGCGCGCTCACTTTTTCGTTGATCAATCGGGTCGAGAGGAGTCTCCGCGGTCCGAGCAACACCTTAACTAGCCGGATTTCAGTATTGATAGAGGCTGTCGAACCTTTCCATGGCGACCAAAAGCCGCTCCCTCTCTAAATCGTCGGCCGCCGAAAAGGGACCGGCGGCCCTGAGCGAATCGGGAGCCGCTCCGCCCGCCCGCAACAAGGTCGCCGCGGCAGATTTCTTTAGTGCTCTGCAGCGAAGCCTGGATGCTGTGCAACGGCAGCTTTCCAGCGCAAATAACGCATTTGCCGATTTCGTCGTGAAGGAGTTTGCGATTGATGCCGCGGTCCAGCTCCAAACTAACGATCTGGGGGTTCTTCAACTTGTTCTTGCTGACGACACGATGTCCGCGCCCTCCGTGTCTCGTCTATCGGTCACCCTGGCGGCAGTCGCCAAAGCGTCCGATGAAGCGCCGACAAAGACCATGGCTGTGGCCGATGCCACTTCGCTCGCCGATCTAGCGTGGCTCCCGGCACAAGTGGCCGCTCAGCTCGCGCCCTACCAGATAAAAACGGTATCGGAGTTTCTCGGTCTTGTGGCGGATGCCAGATTTTCCACCCAGCTGACCTCCATGCTTAAGGTTAAACGAGACGAAATCGCTCGATGGGCAAACCAAATGCGCTTGCTTGAATTGCCCGGAATGACGGTTCAGTGCGTTGGAACTCTGGCCGAGTTCGGAATCCGCGCGCTCGCCGAATTGAGCGCGCTCAACGAGAAAACCATTGCCGATCTTGGGAAAAAAACACCGCAAGGGTTCACGACGGAGATGCTTACAAAATGGAGTGAGGCCGCCAGAGGAGTGCTCGGTTTAACCCAGCTCCGCGACAGATAAGGTAATTCGGGATTGGACGTTGGGCGTTGGGCGTTCGACGTTTTCTTCGTGCCTTTCGATTCTTCCAGCGCGCTTCTGATTGTCGGCCACGGCTCGACGGTGAATCCGGCGTCGAGCACGCCGACCTTGACGCATGCCGCGACAATCCGCGAGCGCGGCCTGTTCGCGGAGGTGGCATGTTGTTTCTGGAAAGAAGAGCCAAGCTTGCGCGACGCGCTGTTTTTCTTTCGCGACCCGACGATCCGCGAGGTTTACGTGGTGCCGAATTTCATCAGCGAAGGCTATTTCACGCGAACCGTGATCCCGCGCGAGCTCGAGTTGAACGGGCCCGAAACCGCGCGAGCCAACGGCCAAGTCTGGAAGTATTGCGAGCCAGTCGGCAGCCACGAAAGCATGACGGAGCATTTGCTCGCGCGCGCGAAAGAGATCGCGCCGGGTGTTCGCGAAGAGGAAGCAGCGCTGCTCATTGTCGGACACGGCACGAGCCTGAACGATAACAGCGCCGTCGCCGCGAAAGAACAGGTGGAACGAATCCGCGGGCTCGGCCGGTATGCGGAAGTCCTGAATGTTTACATGGAAGAACCCCCTCTCGTTGCCGATTGGGCGAACCTGACGAAAAGCGAGAACGTTGTCGTGGTGCCGTTCTTCATTTCGGATGGACTTCACAGTTACGAAGACATCCCGGCGCTGCTCGGAATCGAAGCCGGATCGCAAGGCCTGGCCCATCAACTTCGGGGCCGCGCAATCTTCTATTCGACAGCGATTGGAACCGACTCCAGATTTGCGGACGTGATTATCGAGCAGGCAGCGACCTTCGATCAACGAAAGCAGGTGCTTCAATCAGTCCCCTAAGTTTTCAACAGACATCTACGGTTAAAAATGCAAGCGACGGGGAAGATTGGGAAGAATCTGCAGGAGCTAGGCGCGTATGTCCTGGCGGGAGCAAAGGATCCCCACCAGCTCTGCACGATGGCGGAAATGATCCGCGCGGCCTGCGACTATCGTTACGTCGCTATTTATAAAATCGTCCGCGGCGATTTCGTGATCGTGGCCAAGACCGGCAAGTGCCCGCCGGCGTATCCGCGTTTCCCGATCACGCAAGGCCTGGCCGGCGCCGCGTTGGAAGCGAAGGAGGCCATCATGGTGGCCGACGTTCACAAGGACCCACGCTATTTGCCGACATTCGGCAGCACCCAATCGGAAATCGTCGTGCCGGTGATGACGGAATCTGGAAAACCCATTGGGCTCATTGACGTGGAGAGCGCAAAGCTGAACGCGTTCACCGAGAACGACCGCGATTTTCTCGAGCACGCGGCTTACCTGATCGCGCGCGCCTTGAAGTGAGCGCCTCCGCGCAGGAACGCGCGCTGGAAGATTGGCTGGCCAAAGGATTGCGATGCTTCGGTCAGATCGCGATTGAATGCCGCGATGATGGAACGTTCGCCCTAACCCATCGCGATGATGCGACGCGCGATGATCTCACTGGGCATGAAACGCCAGACGCCGCCCTCGAATTGGCGCGGTTCGATGACGCGGGAATTTACCGCCCGCTCAAAACGGCGCCGACGCTCCGTCACGGATGGAAATTGATCCTCGCTAATTTGAGTGCGCTGCGAGCGGCGCTCGATCTGTTTTACCCGGGCCGGATGGCGGTAATGTTTGCGTTTGAAAGCGGGGAGCTACGCACGACTCCGTTTCGTGAGACACTGGCGCGGCAATCCGGCATGTACCGAGTCGCGGCGCAGATCAACGACGAACAGGCCGACAATTTGATCGGCGATTTCTGTCGGTCCGACGGTGGTTGTCTGCGCGCGATTCTCTGGCGTCGCGACCAGGAGGGAACCACCGCGTCAACGAAGCTCGCGCCGCAGAAATTCGACCCGACGCATGATCAAACCGGAATGGGAGCGCCGGTGATTCCGCTTCTCTGCCAGGAACCGTGTAACCTGCTCGTCGCCGAAGCGCGTCGAGTCGTTCAGGAAAATCGATGATCATCCGAGCGCGGATCGTTGTGCCGATGGTGCGCGACCCGATTGAAAACGGCGCGGTGGCCGTGAACGAAAGCGAGATCACAGCGGTGGGCCGGTTCGACGAAATTCGGCGAGAACACGACGGCGACGTACTCGATCTCGGCGAGAAAATTCTGCTCCCGGGTTTGATCAACGCGCATTGCCATCTGGATTACACGGCGCTCCGCGGAAAGATCGGGCCGCAACCATCGTTCGCCGATTGGATCCGCGCGATCAACGCCGAGAAGGCCAATCTCAGCGAGCAAGATTATATCGATTCGATCCGCCACGGTTTTTCCGAAGCGCGAGGTTTTGGAACAACGACAATCGCCAACCTGACAGCGTTTCCAAAACTGATCGCGTCGATCGAAGAGCCGATCCGAACCTGGTGGTTGGGAGAGTTGATCGACGTTCGAAATCCTGAGGAGGCGGACCAAATCGTTGATGAAGCGGTGGCGCACTTGAAATCGGCGCGCCGTTGGGGACTCGCGCCGCACGCTCCGTTTACCGCCTCACAGCGGTTGTATTCGCGGTGCGAAGAAATCGCGCAAAAAGAAAATGTTCTCCTCACGACGCATCTCGCCGAGTCACGCGACGAGACGCAGATGTTTCGAGACGGGACCGGCGCGATGTTCGACTTTTTGAAAAGCATCGGACGTTCAATGGACGATTGCGGCGGTGAAACACCGGTAGCGCGTTTCCTGAGGACTCGAACCGTGAACGACCGGTGGATCGTCGCGCACTTGAACGAATTGAGTGATGGCGACTTCAAGCTGTTGCGCGAGGCACCCCGGTTTCACGTCGCACATTGCCCTCGCAGTCACTCTTTCCTGGGACACGCGCCTTTCGACATCGAACGTCTGCGCTCGAGCGGCTTCAACATTTGCCTCGGCACCGATAGCCTCGCGAGCAATTCCGACCTGAGTTTGTTCGCTGAGATGCGCGAACTTCTCCGCAAAAACTCCGCCGTTTTACCACGGCACGCGCTTGAAATGGCAACGTTCAATGGCGCCGCGGCTCTGGGACGGCGCAATCGACTCGGTTGTATCCGGGCCGGCGCAACGGCGGATCTGATCGCAGTGCCGAGCTCGACCGATGATATTTTCGGAAGCATCGTTGCCTTCGAATCAGTCGTTCCCTGGATGATGCAGAACGGCAAAGCAGTCGTAGTCTAGAGTGTCACCTCGACCCGCCATCTTCGTTTCCGCAGTCAGCCGCGAATTGCGTAGCGCACGGCAGCTCGTTGCGAACACTCTCACATTTCTTGGCTACGAGCCGATCTGGCAGGAAATTTTCGGGCTCGAAGGCGGCGATCTGCGCGAAGTATTGCGCCAGAAAATTGATCAGAGCCGCGGGATAGTCCAACTCGTCGGCCAATGTTACGGCGCGGAACCGCCGACGGTGGATCCGGCGTTTGGCCGCGTGAGTTACACGCAATACGAGGCGCTCTATGCGCGGCAGAAGGGCAAAAAAGTCTGGTACTTGTTCATCGATGAAACGTTCCCAATCGACGAGCACGAACCGGAACCGGAAGAGCTACGGGAGCTCCAAGGGGCTTATCGGGGGCGAGTGCAGACGGACGCCCACCTTTTCCATCCGCTCGCAAATCGCGACGCGCTCGAAGCCGGCGTCCTGAAATTGCGCGACGACCTGACGCGTTTGCGCCGTGGCGTGAAAGCGTGGGCGATCGGCGTCGCGATCTTGTTGCTGATCAGCGTCGGCATCGGCTTCTGGGTTTTGCGAGGTCAGCGGCAGGCGACGGGGCAGATGAATCAGGTGGTGAGCGAAATCCAAAAACTGCGGCAAGGAATTCTCGCGTATCCCGAAGTCGAGTCGCGCATTCGGCAAACCCAGACGAACAAGGATCCGATCGCGCTGGAAGAACGCGTTTATGCGGAATTAAGCCGGCAGCTGGGCGTGGAAGCCAAGTCATTGAAGGAAACCGCCCGGCGCTCCTTTGAAAATTGGAAGAGCGCATCGGCGGCGAGCGCGCTCGAGAAAGCCACGGCGGCTTACGTTGCTAAAAATTTCGCGGAAGCCGAACACCTCGCGATGCAGGCCGCGGACGAAGCCCAACAATCCGGTAAATCCGCCGACGCGGTGCGCGCTTTGAAACTGGCGGGTCTGGCCGCGCAGCGAAACACGCAATACGACACGGCGCTGAATCATTTTCGCGCCGCTGAAAAGCTGACCGATCCCCAACGCGATCTGCAGGAATGGGCCACGGTGCAGGAAGAAATCGCGTCGGTCCTCTCGCGGCAGGGGCATTACACCGACGAGGAGCAAATCCTGCAGAAGGTCGTGCAACTGCGGTCGCAAAAATTTGGCGCGCAGGAACGCGAAACACTCGAAGTCCGCGCCCGTCTGGCGTCGGTAAAATCGCAACTGACCAAATACGTCGAGGCGGAGATCGAGCTCCGCGAATTGGTCCGGCTCAACGAAAAGCTGTTCGGGCCGGAGGATCCGGACACCCTTTGGTGCCGCGACTCGCTGGCGCAGACGCTAATGAATCAGGGAAAATTCGGCGAGGCCGAGAGCGAGTTCCGCGAATTGCTGAGGTTAAACGAAAAAGCGTTGGGGGCTGAAAACCCGGCCACTCTCATGACGCGAAACAATCTGGCGACGGCGGTCCTCCAACGCGGCAATCACGCCGAAGCCAAAATCGAGTTCACCGCGTTGACGCACCTGAACGAAAAGCTTCAGGGCCCGGAGCATCCAGACACCCTCCTCGCCCGCTACAATCTCGCTGTCGCATTGATGACGCTCTTCGAATACGCCGATGCGGAAACGGAGCTGCGCGAGGTCGTCCGGTTGCGCACAAAGATCCTCGGCGCCGAGCACCGCGATACTCTCAAAGCGCGGGACGTCCTTGCCCAAACCCTGGACAAACAAAACAAATCCGAAGAAGCCGACACGGAATACCGCGAGGTGCTCGCTGTTTGCGAAAAAGTGCTGGGCCCAGACGATCCGGAAACGATTGCCGCCTGCGGTGCGCTGGCCTTAAGCCTCGAACGTCGCTATCACATCCGCGCGGCGAAGCCTTATGCGGAGCGAGCGTTGGCCGGGGCCAGAAAAGTTTTCGGACGCGATCATCCGAGGACAAAAAGTCTCGAAGACCTGGTTACGGCCATCAATTCGATGATGAGTCTTGACCGTCCGTGAGAATTTCTCATTTTCGCTTTCCTTTTCTCACTTCTGAAATATCCTCCGCACGGAAAACATGGCCAAGATTATAGTTATTGATGACGAGCCGGCGATGGTGGAGGTCATTGTGACGCTTTGCCGGGAAAAAGGTCACCAGGTTTTTCCATTCAATTCCGCGCCGAAAGCCATCGAGCAACTGGACACGATCGGGCCGCAGGTCGTGATCGCCGACATCAAGATGGAAACGATGACCGGCTTCGATGTTCTCCAGCACGTGCGCGAGCATCATCGGCAGACGGCAGTGATTTTGATCACGGCCTTTGCCTCAGTCGAGACGGCGGTCGACGCGATGAAAATGGGCGCGTACGATTACGTTACCAAACCGTTCAAGATCGACGAGCTCCAGATGACGGTGCAACGGGCGCTCGATTATCAGGCGGCGCTGCGCGAGAACACTTATCTCCGCAAGGAACTCAAGAACCGCTATCGCTTTGAGAACATCATCGGGACCAGCCGCAAAATGCAGCAGGTCTACAACCTCATTAACAAGGTCGCCGATACCGACAGCACCGTCTTAATCCAGGGCGAGAGTGGCACCGGTAAGGAACTAGTCGCGCGCGGACTGCATTTCAACAGTAACCGCCAGCATCATCCCTTCGTGGCGATCAACTGCAGCGCGTTGCCGGAAAACCTGCTGGAGTCGGAATTGTTCGGGCACAAGAAGGGCGCGTTCACTGGCGCCGTCGCGGACAAGCGCGGGTTGTTCGAAGAAGCGAATCTGGGCACGATTTTCCTCGATGAAGTCAATTCGATGGCGCCGCAGTTACAGACCAAGCTTCTGCGCGTCCTTCAGGAACGCGAAGTCCGGCGAGTGGGCGACAACAAAAGCGTGCCGGTAAATGTCCGCGTCGTCGGCGCTACGAATGAAGTCCTCCAGGCGAAATTGAAGGACGGCACCTTCCGCGAGGATCTCTATTACCGTCTCGCGGTGATTCCCGTCGAGATTCCGCCACTGCGCGAGCGGCTCGAAGACGTGCCGCTGCTCGTAAATCATTTTTTGCAGAAACAGGCTTCAATCACTGGGGGCGAGCCAAAGAAGATCGATCCGAAAGCGGTCGATATCCTTTGCCACTACGATTATCCCGGGAACGTGCGCGAGCTGGAGAACGCGATCGAACGGGCGTGCGCGTTGTGCGAGGAGGAGCTGATCCTCCCGAGCGATCTTCCGCCGCAAATCGTCGCGGCAGCGCAGGGCGAGAAAAACGATCAAGCCGTCGCGTCAATGCCGGTGGGCCAGTCGCTCGACGAATTCATCCAGCAACAGGAACGCGGTTACATCGAAGCCACCCTGAATCATTGCGGCGGTTCGCGGGAGAAAGCGGCCAGCATGCTCGGCATAAGCATGGCGACGCTTTACCGCAAGGTAGAGCCCAAGAGCAAAAAGTAGTTCGCAACGCGATCAGCGTTGCTTAGCCGCGCTTCGAATAGATCCGGATTTCGTACGCGGCCTTTTCGAGTTCGTCGAGCTTCTCCAACGTCGCGGTCTGTTGTTTCAGAAGCTCGTCGTTGGCTGCTTTAATCGCCTGGAGTGCCTTCAGCGTCGTCTGCGTGGCCGCGGTCGCGACTGCCGCAGCGGCGGGGCTCTGGGCCGTGGTCGGAGTCATTGCCGGAACCACGATCGGCATCGGGGTTTGAGCATCGCTCGTCGAAACAAGGAGAGCGGCCGCAATAAAGGAAAGGATAACCACGCGCATATTATTATTTCCCCCGGCCGGCGTAGATCCGCGCGAGACGAAGCGCTTCCCCGATCGCCGCCGTCTTTTCGTCGATCTTTTTCTGGTTCTCGGCGATCGCGGTTTGCTGGGTTTGCACTTCCTTGGTCAACGCAGCCAACTGCTGCTGGTCACGATCGGAATCCTTCGGGGGTTCCGCGGCGGATAGATGTGCGTTGATGCTGAGGGCGCAAATCGCAAGAAGAGCGGACAAGATTTTCATGGAGCAGTTCGGTGTTGCTCCTCAAAAGCAAGTCGTATTCCGCTCGAGAAGGCGGCGCGGTAATTGCTTGCTTTTCGCCCCGACCGAAGCGTACCGTCGCACATCATGGCCGGCCCGGGGATGCACCAATCGCAAAACCTTTCTCTCCAGCAGGTTCTTGCGCCCCAATTGCAGCAGAGCTTGCTCATTCTCCAGGCGCCGCTTCTCGAGCTGCGCAATCTCGTTCAACAGGAAATGGAGACCAATCCGGTTCTCGAGGAACTTGCCACCGAACCGAATGCCGACGCTCCGGAAGAAACTCCCGCCACCACCAAAGCGGATGACGATTTTAAAGCAGAGTTCGAGCAGCTCGCGAAGCTCGACGACGAGTGGCGCGATTACATGGCGCAATCCGGCAGCTACAGCGCGCGCTCCCAGGAAGAAGAAGAGAAGCGGCAATTCTTTTTCGATTCGATCGCAACCCAGGAAACGCTCCAACAGCATCTCATGGGTCAGCTCAACCAGACGCCGTTGAGCGCCGACGATCGCAAGACCGCCGAACTGATTATCGGCAACATCGACGACAACGGTTTTCTCCAGACCAATCCGGAGGAGATGGCGCTCAATACCGGCATCGCGAAGGAAGACTTCGAGACGATGTTGCTGCTGATCCAGAGTTTTTATCCGCCGGGAGTCGGCGCCTGCGATCTGCGCGAGTGCCTGCTGATCCAATTGAAGCGCGAAGGAAAAGGAAGCAGTCTCGAATACAAAATTATCCAGGACCACATGGCGGACCTGGGGAAACGGCGTTTTCCGGAGATCGCGCGCCGGATGGGAATTGGCGTCGAGCAGGTCCAGAAATGCGCCAACAATATCGCCCAGCTCGACCCGCGTCCTGGTCAGATCTTCGCCGCCGCGCCGCAGAATTACGTCCTGCCTGATGTGACCGTGGAAAAGATCGACGGCGAATACCAGGTGATCTTGAACGGCGAACAGATTCCGCACCTGCGCATCAGCAACACCTACAAAGACATCATGGCGCAGGACGGTAACGGCAGCGAAGTGAAGGATTACATTCGCGATAAAATCCGGAGCGGAAAATTCCTGATCAAATCAATCCACCAGCGGCAGCAGACGATTTCCAACATCGCGCACGAGATCGTGAAACGGCAGCGCGAATTCCTCGATCACGGCACCGCCCATTTGAAACCGATGACCATGGTCCAGATCGCCGACATTGTGGGTGTGCACGAAACGACAGTCAGCCGCGCGATCTCGGGCAAATACATGGCGACCCCACAAGGCGTGTTCGAGATGAAATATTTCTTCACGCCCGGTTACCAGACCGCGACCGGCGAATCGATGAGCAACACCAGTGTGAAGGAAGCGATCATGGACCTGGTGAAGAGCGAAAACGGATCCTCGCCGTTGAGCGACAAGGAGATCGTCGAGATTTTGAGCGAACGCGGGATTCCCATCGCCCGCCGGACCGTCGCGAAATATCGTACCGAGCTAAACATTCTGCCGAGCAACATGCGGCGGAAATATTAGGCGCGTTCGTTCATGAACGCGTCCCTGCGGGCTGCTGTCGTCGCCGAGTGGCGCGGTCTTCCGGAAAAGAAGCTGCGGCCCGATCGCTGGCAGGGGCCCGGCGATTTATTGCCGAAGTTGATGCAACAGCTCGGCCTGAGCGAGCGGATCCGGGAAACGGAAGTGATGGACGCCTGGAAGCAGATCGTCGGTGAGTTTATCGCGCAGCATTCCGCGCCGGTGAGTCTGCGCGACGGCGTCCTGTTCGTGCGCGTACTCCAGCCGTCGTTGCATTATCAATTCGAGCAAATCTCGAAGGCGGAGATCCTTCGAAAATTAAAAAAACGTTTTGGGACGAAGATCATTCGCGAGATCCGCTTTCGAGTCGGCTAAATTATCGCAATGATCATCCGGCAGATTTTCGTTTCGCCGGGACACAACTATTTCGGCCACCATGGGCGCGCCCCAGACAATTTCCCGATGGTCGAAGTGCCATCGATCGAATGCGTCGCGGGCAGCGGAATTCGCGGCGACCGGTTTTACGATTATCGCGATGACTACAAAGGACAGATCACCTTCTTCGCGTCGGAAATTTTCGAAAAGCTCGTTACTCACTTCGGCCTAACGAACAAGTCAGCCGGCGATTTGCGGCGAAACGTAGTCGTGTCGGGGATAAACCTGAACGAGTTGATCGGCGAAGAATTCTCAATCCAGGGCGTTCGACTGCGAGGAACGGCCCATTGCAAGCCGTGTTACTGGATGAACCACGCAATCGCTCCCGGCGCGGAAGAGTTTCTCCACGACAACGGCGGATTGCGCGCGCAGATATTGACGAACGGCGTGATCGCCGTGGGCGACGCGCAGCTGATGCTGGCCGAGCCGCGATTGATCGAAACCTAGGGGCCAGTCTGCTCGGTCAGCCGACCTTTGAAGGTCAATTCGGCGATGCCCGATTTGTCGAGCTCGCCGAGACCCACTTCGACCATGCGATCGAACTGATTTTTCGTTTCACGCGCGAGTGGAAGATCGAGGCCCATCTCTTCGGCAAGGGCGAGCGCGATACCGCTGTCTTTCGCGGCGTGCGCGGCAGAGAAGAAACAGGAATGCTCGCGGTTCTGCATGTCTTCGCCGTCCGTCTGGAGAACGCGCGACGCTGCGCCCGTCTGCGAAAAAACTTCGCGGAGCATGGTCAGATCGAGTCCGAGCGCGTCACCGAGGCCGAGACCTTCCGCAAGTCCCGCAGTATGGATGTTCATCACCATGTTGACCAAAGCCTTCACTTTTGCGGCTTCGCCGGCCTTGCCGACGTAACGAAGGGAAACGCTCAAGTCCTTGAGGATCGGCTCCGCACGGCGAAAAACTTCTTCGCGCCCGCCGCACATGAGATAGAGCGAACCTTCGCGCGCCTGGGTGATACTGGACGCCATGCAGGCTTCCAAGGCGGACGCGCCGGCGGCTTCGGCCCATTGCTCCACTTCGCAGTGAATTTGCGGCGAAACGGTCGCGCAGTTGATGAATAATTTACCGCGCGAATTCACGAGCAGGTTATCGGCGCCAGTGTAAATCGCGCGCATCGCCGCGTCGTCGGTCACGATCGTAAAGATAACGTCGGCACCCGCAGTGACGTCGCCAAGCGTCGGAGATGCCGCCGCTCCGATTTCACCCGCCAGCGAAGTCGCCGTCGCGCGATTCACGTCGAAAAGCGTCGTGACGTGATAACCGCGGTCCTTCAACCGGCGCGCCATGTTCGCGCCCATTCGCCCAACCCCAACAAATCCGCTGTTCATTTTCCAACCTCCGCAAAGAAGGCGTTGTCGCGTTTCTCTTTTCCAACCGTTGTAAGCGGACCGTGTCCGGGACAAACGATCGTTTCGTTCGGAAGCGTGAGAATTTTTTCGCGATTGTTTTTCAGCGCATCTTGATAGGAAACATTTCCTCCGCCCATTGATCCGGCAAAGAGGGAATCGCCAACAACAGCAATGGGCCGTTCCAATCCCGTGACAACGTAAGTCATTCCGCCCGGCGAATGGCCCGAGGTCAATCGCGCTTCGATCGCGAGCGTTCCAACTTTGAACTGCTTTCTTTCAGCGATCGGATTTGCGCCTTCCTCAGGCTCGAGCTCCGAAATGTAAACCGGCGCCTCGGTCGCTTTGCGGAGCCGGCGCAGATCGGCAACGTGATCGGGGTGCGCGTGGGTAAGAAGAATCATTCGCACGATCAGATGATCTTCTGCGATTCGTTTCAGCATCGCGCTGCAATCGGCGCCCGTGTCGAAAGCGACGGCATCACGCGTCGCGGGATCCCAGACGAGAAACGCATTCACCGTAATGTCGCCATAGGTTGTGTTGAACATCGCCAGGCCGTCGATGTCCGCGATCGTCTCCGGATTCCAATCGCCGCTCGCCAGTTTGCGTAATGCCGGCGCACTCAATCCGAGAATCGGTGCGACGCGGTCAATCGCATCCCCACTCAAATCGCCGTTCCGAAGTTTCCGCACAGCTTCCGCGCTGACTCCGGCTCGTTCCGCGAGCTGACTGTCGGAAATGCCGAGGCCGCGTTGTGCCTTGCCGATGATGTCTGAAACATTGTCTTCGAGCGGAATGGCCATGCGAGAATCAGGCGAAGGCTTCTGCGTTGCGCAAGGACGAGATTCGCTTCGCCGCGATTTGTTCGACCCGCATCGCGATTTCCACGACAGATTGCGGCGCGCCCGTTTCTTTTTCGATCGAAGTCATGGCGACATTTGTGATCCCGCACGGCACGATCTGGTTGAAGGGCGAAAGATCGCCACAAACATTGAGCGCGAATCCGTGCATCGTGATCCAATGGCGGACGCCGACCCCAATCGAAGCGATCTTGCGGTTCTCAACCCAGACACCGGTTAATCCAGCGCGAGTCGTCGCCGATATCCCGGTTTCGGCCAGGGTTTCGACCAGCAAATCTTCCAGCCAGCGTAAATAACGATGCAGATCCTGGCCGCAGTTGCGCAGGTCGATGATCGGATAACCCATCAGCTGTCCCGGGCCGTGATAGGTCGCCTGCCCGCCACGATTAATTGGAAAAAGCGGATACGGAAGGTGCTCGGCGCCGCGCAGACTGGTTTGGTCCGGCGTCCGGCCGATCGTATAAACCGGATCGTGCTCGAGCAAAAGCATCTCGTCGCCTAACGAGTGGTTCGTCCGCCGTTCGGCCACGAGGTTTTCCTGCAACGCCAGTGCGTCCGGGAAAGCCATGCGACCCAGCCAGCGAATCTTCATATCTGCGCTCCGGTTGGAACTCCAAGCCGGGCCGCTTCCTGGGCGCGCAGGTGAGTGAGACCAATCGCCAGCGCATCGGCCTCGTCCGGGCCGGGAGTTGTCGTTAGGCCAAGCAAGGCGCGAATCATGAACGCTACCTGGCCCTTGTCCGCCGTCCCACGACCAACGGTCGCCTGTTTGATTCGTTTCGGCGCATATTCGAAAACCGGCAGTCCGCGCTCGGCCGCCGCCAGGATCGCGGCCCCACGTGCCGCACCGAGAATGATCGCCGTCTTGTAACTCTGCACATAGATGACCGATTCGAGCGCGCAGCAATCGGGCTCGTGTTCATGAATCAATTCCGCCAGCCGATCGCGAATCGCAACGAGACAAGAGGACGATCGAAGCGTGTTCGGATTGTGAATGACTCCGAAATAAATTGCGCGCGCTTTGCCGTTCGTCGCGTCGATGATCGCCACGCCGGTATTGCGCAGAGATGCATCGATGGCGAGCACTCGCATGGTTCAGTGCGCGATCCAGCCGAGCACGAGAAAGACGCAGCCGATACCGCCCAAGATCATGCTGACGATCCAGTAGCGGCGGCGTTTCGTCAGCGCCGAGATCGCTGCGATCGCGATCGAAATCTGAAACATCGTGACGGAGCGCGCGAAAACTTCGTGTTTGTGGAAGTTCGATTTGGCTTCGACCTCTTTGTGCTCCGCTTCCTTCCTGATGTCGGCCTGTTCTTCCTGGTATTGCGCAGCTTTTTCCTTGTCCTTCTCGGTCGCTTCCGCCGTCAAAGTCATCTTTGCGTCGAGGACCGAAGCCTTGATGCTTTTCGCCTGGTAGTAGCTCCATTGATCCGACGATTCGATTTGGGCCATCATCGCTTCGTTCGCGTGTTTACCGGAAAGCAGACCGGCAATCGCGGCGAGGACGGCCAGGATCGCGGTGCTCAGGGCCACCCCGGAAATCCAGGGCGGGCCTCCGTGCTCCGCGTGATGATGAATTTCTTCGTGCAAATGCTCGAGTGGGACTTCGGCTTCTTCCATTGGCCTAACCTAAGTTGCTTCACGGCAGCCGAAAAGCATTTCGTTCTTCCCCGGCTGCGACCCGCCCGATAGCGTCCGGCGACCCCGTGCAAGAGCCGTGCGACGGACCGTCACTGAGTCAGCGCCGAAAAGGACGCACTTCTTATGGTTAATTTTTGGTGGTGGTTGATTCGCCCCTTCGCGTGGCTTGCGCGATGGATCCGAAGAATTTTCCGAACCGCATTTGGCCAGGTTTCCTATCGGCCTCCCGCCTGGCTGCAACGCGGCTTTAATCGAGCCCACATCTACCGGCGACGCCATCCGGTTCTGGCGGCAGTCATTGTTTTGGGCGTGCTGCTCGTTGGCAGCGGTTCGGTCTGGACCTGGAAATGGTATCAACGGCTCCCGAAGCCGCATAAAGTCTACGCAACGGTCGCGCCGATTCCGGTGACGCCGCTCGAGAAGGATCTAAAATTTCCGCCGTTGAACATTGCGTTCAGCGAATCGGCGGCGCGGCTCGAAGATCTGAAAAATCCGATGCTCGCTCATGTCCGCCTCGATCCTCCGGTCGCCGGCGCCTGGAAATGGATCAGCGACAGCAAGCTCTCGTTCGCGCCGGCGCAGGATTGGCCGGCCGACAAACAGTTCCGCGTCATCTTCGATCGCGAGCTGTTCCCGTCGCATGTCCGGATGGAGAAACTCGAATACGACGCGAGCACGCCGGCGTTTCGCGCGGACCTGAAGGACGTCACGCTTTCTGAAGACGCCAAGGAGCCAGGCGTGCAACGCGTCCTAGCAACGATCGAGCTGACGCACTCCGTCGATCCCGGGCAGATCGAAAAATTTCTCACGCTCAACATGCAGGGTGGCGCGAATGTTTTCCCGCCCAACGATCCTGCGCCGCATTTCACCGTCACATTTGGCGAACACAATCGCCGCGCCTTCATCCGCAGCTCGCCCGTCGTGCTGCCCGCCGAAGAAGATTGGATGAAGCTCGTCTTGGTCGAGGGACTGCGGACCGCGCAAGGCGGCGCGCCGTTGCACGAGGCGATCGAGCAAAAAACGCAGATTCCGTCGAAGGCGACGGCGTTTCAGATCAAATCGATCGACAGCAGCATTGTCCGGAACAAGGAAGGCGAGCCGGAACAGATCCTGAATGTCGAAACCACGAGCGACATCGCGACGCCGGAATTGGCGAAGGCGCTCCACATTTATCTCTTGCCGAAACGCGACGCGAAGAAAACGGACGCGTCGGAAGAAGAGTCGAGTGACGACCGCGCGACGGAGGAAAACGCAACTGAATCCAGCGAGGACAGCCCATCGAAAGAGACTGCCAAGACCGAGGAAGAAAGTGGCAGCGATGAAGACGAAAACACGACAGCGGACAATTCTCCCGAGACAAAATGGGCGAACGCCGATGAAATCACGGACGAGATTCTGGAACAGGCGACGGTGGTCAAGTTCACCGCAATTCCAACCGAGAAGGAATTCGCGCACGATCACCACTTCAAATTTCGGCTCGAAGGCGACGGACAACTTTATGTCCGTGTCGACAAAGGCCTGAAGGCGCGCAGCGGTTACGATCTCGCCGAGAATCACGCGAACATCGTCGAGCCGGCCGAATTACCACAGGAAATTGAAATCCAGGGTGACGGCGGACTTCTCGCGCTGGGCGGCGAACGCAAGTTGTCGATCCGGTCGCGCGGCGTTCCCGTGATCAAATTCGAGATCGACCGCGTCCTCTCGACCCAGATCAATCATCTCGTCAGCCAGACCGAAGGCGAATTCCAGGCGCCGGAATTCAAGAACGCGTCCTTCGACCAGGACAACATTTCGCGGATCGCGCGCGAGGACCAGACGATCGCCCTCCAAAACAAATGGAAGGCGAATTATTCCGCGTTCGATTTCGCGAAATATCTGCAAAAGCCGGCTGATGGCGGCAGCGAGCGCGGGCTGTTCTTCGTCACGGCGCGCGGCTGGGACCCAGTCGCGAAGAAGTTCATCAAGAACGTCAAGACGACGCGGTTCATTTTGGTCACCGATCTCGGGTTGCTCGTGAAGAAAAACGCCGATCAGACGAGCGACGTGTTCGTTGTCTCGGTAAAGACTGGTCAGCCACTCGCGAATGTCACGGTTGACATCCTCGGCCGAAACGGAATCGCCGTGCAAAGCGCGAAAACGTCGCCCGACGGCCGCGTGACGTTTACCTCTGTCGAGAAAAACGAGCACGAACGGAAAGCGGTCGTGTATGTCGCGCACCTTGGCGACGACATCAGTTTCATTCCCTATTCGCGCGACGATCGGATGCTGAACTTCTCGCGGTTCGACATCGACGGCGTGAACAAGGTCCTGGCCGAAGACCTGGACGCGTTCGTGTTCACGGAGCGCGGCGTTTACCGACCGGGCGACGAGATGCACATCGCGTTTGTCATCAAGCAACGGAATTGGCTCGGAAAGCTCGCGGGGTTGCCGATCGAAACGGAAGTGATCGATGCGCGCGCCCTGAAAGTGCAAACCAAGAAAATGGCATTGCCGCCGAGCGGATTCGCAGAGGTCACCTACAAGACCGCTTACGAATCACCCGCCGGCGAGTATTCCATCAACGTCTACCTGGTGAAAAACAACCAGCGCTCGACGCTGCTCGGCTCGACCACGGTAAACGTGAAGGAATTTCTTCCGGACCGGATGAAGATCGAGACCCGGCTCTCGAAGACGTCGCCGCGCGGCTGGGTCGATCCGCGGGACATGAAAGCGTCGATCGCCCTGGCGAATCTCTACGGCACGCCGGCGAGCGACCGGAAAATCAAGAGTCGCGTGGAACTTTCGCCAGCATCGTTCTCGTTCACGGAATTCAACGACTACAGCTTCTACGATCCGCTCCTCGACGTGAAGAAGGACCGCAATTCAGAGACGGTCGATCTCGGTGAAACGAACACAGACGCGGACGGCAAGACGGAGTTGGATCTGCAACTCGACCGCTTCGCCGACGCGACTTACTCGATGCGCTTCTACGCGGAAGGGTTTGAAGGCGAAGGCGGCCGCAGCATTACGGGGCAGGCGTCAGCGCTCGTGTCGTCGCTGCCTTACGTCGTCGGTTACAAGAGCGACGGCGATTTGAATTACATCAACGCCACCACGCCGCGCGCGGTCGATCTAATCGCGATCGACTCGAAATTGAACAAGATCGCGCTCGAGAACCTGACCGTGAATGTGATCGCGCAGGAATACGTTTCGGTCGTCACGAAAAAGGAGAACGGCAGTTACGCCTACGAATCGGTTTTGAAAGAACGCGTCGCGAAAACAGAAAAGCTCGCGATCAGCGCCGACGGTTCGCGTTACCAGCTTCCGACGGAAGAGCCCGGCGACTACGTCGTCGAGCTGCGAGACAAAGACGATCGCAAAGTCAGCAGGGTCCGGTTCTCCGTGGTCGGCCGTGGAATCGTGAAGCGCGCGCTCGACAAGAATTCCGAGCTGCAGGTGAAACTCTCGAAGCCGCAATACAACACCGGCGAAGAGATCGAGATCAGCATCACCGCGCCGTACGCGGGCAGCGGCTTGATCACAATCGAGCGCGACAAAGTCTACGCGCAGCTTTGGTTCAAAACTGACGCCGCGAGCTCCGTCCAAAAAATCAAGGTGCCGGATGGATTCGAAGGCAGCGGCTACATCAACGTTGCGCTGATTCGCGCGCTCAATTCGAAGGAAATTCTCACGAGCCCGCTGAGCTACGGCGTCGTGCCCTTCACGGCGAACATCGAGAAACGCCGCTTGAAAGTGGAACTCGATACACCGGCGATCGCGAAACCCGGCGAACCGCTCCACATCAAATACAAAACCGATCGGCCCTCGAAGATCGCAGTGTTCGCGGTCGACCAGGGCATTCTTCAGGTAAGCGATTACAAGCTGCCGGACCCGCTCGCGTTCTTCTTCCGCAAATGCGCGCTCGGCGTCGAGACCGCGCAGATCGTCGACTTGATCATGCCTGAGTTCTCGATCCTCCGTTCGCTCTCGGCGTTCGGCGGCGATGGGGATAATCCGAAGCAGCTCAATCCATTCAAACGCGTGACGGAAAAGCCGGTCGTCTTCTGGTCGGGAATCATCGACGCCGATCCGACGCAGCGCGAAGTGGTTTATGACGTCCCCGATTATTTCGCGGGAACGTTGACCGTGATGGCTGTGGCCGTGGCCGATGACGCCACCGGCGCGGCGGAGAAAAATCCGCTGGTGCGCGGGCCGTTTGTGATCACTCCGAGCGTGCCGACGCTCGCGGCGCCTGGTGACGAATTCGAAGTCGGCGTGACGGTTGCAAACAATGTCGAAGGTTCCGGCGAAAACGCGGACGTGCAGATTCGCGCGGAAGCTTCCGAGCATCTCCAAATCGTGAAAGCTGCGTCGCAAACGCTGCGCGTCGCGGAAGGCCACGAGCAAACGACGACGTTCTCCGTCAAGGTGAACGACAAGCTCGGTTCGGGAACGATCACGTTCATCGCGAGCAACGGCGGCAAGGAATCGCGGCTTCGTTCGACGCTGAGCGTGCGTCCGCCGACCACGTTCATGACGCAGGTTCGGAGCAGCAACTTCACGAAAAACAGCGTCGACGTTCCGATCACGCGCGAGATGTATCCTGAATTCAGGAAGCTGACAGCGGCCGTCTCGGCACTGCCGCTCGGCCTCGCGCACGGACTCGACGCTTACCTGAAAGATTTTCCGCACGGGTGCAGCGAACAGATCACGAGCGCCGCGTTTTGCCGGCTCGCGCTCGCCGACGAAGCCGACTTCGGTTTGTCGAAACCGGAAGTGACGGCGCAACTCGAAAACGTGTTCGCGGTCCTGCGTCGCCGCCAAAACGACCAGGGCGCATTCGGTTATTGGGCGCCGGAGAAAGGTGCGGAGATCAGTTTCATGTCTCCGTACGCGATGCATTTTCTCATCGAAGCGAAAGCGGCCGGGTTCGCGCCGCCGGCGGAAATGTTCGCCAGTGGTCTGCGCAATTTGCAGGTGATGGTCGCGAAAGAACCGCAGGACCTGGATGACGCGCGCCGGATCGCTTACGCGATTTACCTCTTGAGCCGCGAAGGCGTGGTCACGACCAACTACATCATCAACCTGCGCGATTATCTCGACAAGAATCACGCGAAGGAATGGAAGAGCGATTTGACCGGCGGTTACCTGGCGGGCGCGCTCCACATTCTGAAAAAGGAAGACGAAGCAACGAAGTTGATCGCCGCTTATCGCATCGGGCAGTTCGACAAAAAACAGCTCAACGATTTCTACCAGCCGCTTGACGCCGACTCGCAATACGTCGCCATCCTCGCGCGCGAGTTTCCCGATCGACTGAAGAAATTGCCGGCGACCGAGTTTGAGAAAGTGCTGAAGCCGATCGGCGAAGGACAATTCAACACCTTGTCGGCAGCTTACGCAGTCCTCGCGCTGAAATCGTACGCTCGCGTCGTGGCGCAACATCCGCCCGAGTTGAGCATCGTGGAGCTCGACAAAGCGAAAAAGGAAAAGATCCTCGTTACCGGGTCGAAACTCTTGCAGCGCGCGAATTTTTCGGGCGACGCCGCGGCGTTGCGTTTCCAAACACCGACCGCGCTCAATCCATCGGGCGCTTATTATCAAGTCGTCGAGGCCGGATTCGATCGGCAGCTTTCGAACAAAACCATCACCGACGGGCTCGAGGTCTATCGCGAGATCCTGGACAAATCGAACAATCCGGTCACGAGCACGCAGCTTGGCGATGTCCTTACCGTTCGGTTGCGGATTCGCAGTCTGCGACCGGACTGGATCAGCAACGTCGCGCTCATCGATCTGCTGCCGGGCGGATTCGAGGTAGTCAGCTCGTCGCTGACGCCAGGCGTTTCCGAAATCAAGGGCGTGGATTACGTCGATGTCCGCGAAGATCGCGCGATCTTTTACGCGACTGTCCCGACCGACACGCTCGAAATCACTTACCAGATCAAATCGAATAACCGGGGGACGTTTGTGGTGCCGCCCGTCTTCGCTGAATCGATGTACGATCGCAACGTGAAGGGTCGCGGTCTCGGCGGGAAAATCAGCGTCACGAAATAATGAAGAGCTCGGTGCGTAATGGTTGGATCCGCCGCGGCGTCTTTCTCGCCATGGTGCTGGCGGCGGCCTGGCTGGCGCTACCGAAGCCGCCGTTGCTGGAAGGAATCGATTTTTCTACGCGGGTGCGCGATCGAAACGGGAACGTCCTGCGCGTCACGCTGACCGCCGACCAGAAGTATCGGATCTGGACGCCGTTGAAGGAAATTTCGCCGGAGCTGATCAATGCGACGTTGCGGTTCGAAGATAAGTATTACGGGACACATCCCGGCGTGAATCCAGTATCACTCGTGCGCGCGACGTGGAACCTGGCCTTCTCGCGCGGGACACACGCGGGCGCTTCCACGATCACGATGCAGCTCGCCCGGCTGCGTTATCATCTTCAAACGCGGACGGTCGCGGGAAAATTGCGCCAGATCGTTTACGCACTTGAGCTGGAACGCCATTATTCAAAGGCGCAAATCCTGGAGGCGTATCTGAACCTCGCGCCGTACGGCCGAAACATCGAAGGCGTCGGCGCCGCAAGCGAAATCTATTTTACGAAAAGCGCCGCGCGGGTGACTTCGGCGGAAGCGGTCGCGTTAAGCGTCATCCCGCAAAGCCCGACTCGGCGCGCGCTCATTGCCGGCGGCGAAAACGCGCGAGTCACCAATGCGCAACAGCGCTGGTATTTGCGATCGACGACGAAAGAGACACCGGCCCTCACCTTCCGAGCGGAAGCGCGCACGCGCCGTCAACTGACCGCGCCGCATTTCGTTCAACAGATTCTCGAAACGAGAACTACCGCCACGGAAATCTCGACGACGCTGGATTTATTGCGCCAGGAAATGCTGGAGAAACGGGTGAACGATTATGTCGCGCAAAACCGCGATCGCGGAATCGTGAATGCGGCCGCCCTGCTTATCGATTTCAAAACGATGGAAGTCCTGGCGCAGATCGGTTCGTCCGATTTCGCGAACGCGGAAATCCACGGCCAGGTCGACGGAACGCGACGGCCGCGATCGCCCGGTTCCACATTGAAGCCGTTCGTTTACGCGCTCGCGCTCGACCAGGGAAAAATCCATCCGCTCTCTTTGCTGAAGGATGCGCCGCACACTTTCGGCGACTACAACCCGGAGAACTTCGACCGCGAATTTCTCGGGCCGATCCGCGCCTGCGACGCGCTCGCCCGCAGCCGCAATGTGCCGGCGGTCACGCTTTCGTCAGACCTGGCGCACCCAACGTTCTACGAGTTTCTGCACGACGCCGAGGTTTCTTTGCCGAAGCCGGCGTCGTTCTATGGCTTGTCGTTGCCGCTGGGCGGAGCGGAAGTGACGATGGAAGATCTGGTGCGGCTCTACGCTGCACTCGCGAACGGTGGCCGGCTGCAGCCGCTCCGAAGATCGCTCAACGAACCCCGCCCGAAAGCCATTCGTCTCGTCAGCCCGGAAGCCGCATTCCTCACCCTCGACATGCTTGGTCAGATTCCGCGCCCTGGCCTAACGAATGCCGAATCCGTGCGCTCTGGCCCCGTGTTTTGGAAAACCGGAACTTCCCATGGATTCCGCGATGCCTGGTCGGTTGCAGTCTTCGATCATTATGTGCTCGCAGTTTGGATCGGGAACTTTGATGGAAAACGGAATGCCGCTATCGTCGGACGAACCGCCGCCGCGCCGCTGCTTTTTCAAATGATCGACGGATTGCGCGCGGCGGAGCCATCGCGGCCGTCGCCCCATCTGCCGCCGCCCGAGTTGAACCTGAAGCGGGTGGAGTTCTGCGCCGTGTCCGGACAATTGCCGACCGAGTTCTGCCCGCATCGGACCGAGAGTTGGTTTATCCCGGGCATTTCGCCGATCACGACCTGCGACGTTCACCGCGAAGTGCTCGTCGACGCGTCGACCGGGTTGCGCGTCGCGCAGGATGACGGAACGCGAACGCTCAACCGCGAGGTCTACGAATTCTGGCCGTCGGATTTGCTGGCGCTCTTCGAACGGGCCGGCGTCCCGCGAAAATTGCCGCCGCCGTTCGCGCCGACGATGGATAACGAACTGCTGTCGCGCGGCGGCCACGCGCCGAAGATTAATTTGCCGGCGAACGAAATGACGATCTCGCAGCAATCGGCGAACACGCCCGGGATTCCGCTGCGGGCCGAGACGGAAACCGGCGTGCGAAAACTCTACTGGTTCGCCGACAAAACATTTCTTGGCTCCTGCGACGCGCACGAAGTTCTCTGCTGGAAGCCGGCGCCCGGCGCGTACCAACTGACCGCTCTCGATGACCACGGCCGCTCGGCCTCGCGCTCGGTGATTTTGCGGTAGTCGCGCAACCATCGACACCAGGCGCGGTTCTCCCTATAACCATCGCATGGGCAAACCAGAGACAGCGCAATGCCTGATCTGTGGACAGACCAAGTCCACCCGCAACGGCACCATTGGCGAAGTCGTTAGGCCGTCGCTGTCGGAGTTCATCCACAAAAAAGCGCCGCAGTGGGACGGGAAATCATTCATCTGCTTCGACGACCTCGGGAAATTCCGGCGCGATTACGTGAAGGAGGTTTTGCAGGAGGAAATCGGCGAGTTGTCGACGCTCGACCAGGAAGTGGTCGAAAGCCTTCAAGAGCACGAGATTCTTTCGAGCGACATCAGCAAACAGTTCGAACGAAAACTGACGTTCGGTGAACGGCTGTCCGACAGGATCGCGGCCTTCGGCGGCAGTTGGACGTTCATCATCGTCTTCAGTCTCGTCCTGTTGGTCTGGATCGCTCTCAACAGCTTCATGTTGGCAAACCAAGCCTTCGATCCCTACCCGTACATCCTGATGAATCTGGTGCTCTCCGCGCTCGCCGCGTTGCAAGCACCCGTCATCATGATGAGTCAGAACAGAAGCGAAGCGAGAGATCGATTGCGCGGCGAGAACGATTACAAGATTAACCTGAAAGCCGAACTGGAAATCCGGCATCTCCACGAAAAAATCGATCACCTGCTCCGCAAGCAATACAATCGGCTCTTCGAGATCCAGCAGATCCAGATTGAGCTGCTCGAGGAACTCGGACAGAAAAGGCGCGGCTCGACGGCTGCCGCCAGCGTACCGCCCGCCTCGGTTTAGATTTCCATTGAAGAGCGCGCGGCGACACGGGAGCGTTACGCCCCATGTCCCGCGAATACACGCTCCAGCGCGCGCCGCACGCGACCTCGATCAACGTCGATTACGCGGCGGAGCTCAATGAGCAGCAGCTCGCGGCGGTGACAGCGTCGCCGGGACCGTTGCTGGTAATCGCGGGCGCGGGCAGCGGCAAGACGCGGACGCTGACGTATCGCGTCGCCTACTTGCTCGAAAACGGGATCGATCCGCGCAATATCCTGTTGCTCACTTTCACGAACAAAGCAGCGCGCCAGATGCTGGATCGCGTGGCGAACCTTCTTCCAGTCGACGCGAGCGGACTCTGGGGCGGGACGTTTCACTCGATCGGCAACCGGATGCTGCGACGGCACGGCAGTGCGCTCGGTTATTCGAGCGGGTTCACGATCATGGATCGCGAGGACCAGAAGGACCTCATCGATACGGTAGTCGCCGCGGCGGGAATCAATCCAAAGGAAATCCGTTTTCCGAAAGGCGACGTGCTCGCGGAAATTTTCAGCTTCGTCATCAACACCGAGACTCCGATCGACGCGCTCCTCGCTGAAAAGTTCCCGTATTTCCTGCCGTTGCTCGAACAGATCAAAGATGTCCACGCGCGTTACGAGAAGAAAAAGAAAAGCACGAACTCGATGGACTTCGACGATCTGCTTGAGAAGACGCTGCGAATGTTGATCGAGCATGAGCACATCGCCGATTTCTACCGGCGGCAGTTCCAGTTCATTCTCGTCGACGAATACCAGGACACGAACAAGATCCAGGCGGACTTCATCGACACGCTGGCGGCCGAGCATCGCAACGTGATGGTGGTGGGCGACGACGCGCAGTCGGTCTACTCGTGGCGCGGGGCGAATTTCAAAAACATCCTGGCGTTTCCCGAACGCTATCCGGACGCGCAGGTTTTCAAGATCGAGCTGAATTACCGGAGCGTGCCGGAGATTCTGCAAGTCGCGAACGCAGCCATCGCGGCAAACGTAAAGCAGTTCCGGAAAGAATTGGCGGCGACCCGAACCAGCAATTCGTTCCGGCCCGCAGTAGTCGGATTGAATGACGGGAGCGAACAAGCGCGGTTCATTGCGCAACGCATCCTGGAGTTGCGCGATGAAGGGGTCGAGCTGGACGACATCGCCGTTCTTTATCGGGCGCATTACCACGCCATTGAATTGCAGCTCGAACTTTCCCGGCGCGGGATTCCGTACGTGATCACGAGCGGCGTTCGTTTCTTCGAGCAGGCGCACGTGAAGGATGTGACGTCGTTCGTGCGTTTCGTAGCGAATCCGCGGGATGAAGTCGCGTTCAAGCGGATGGTGAAATTGCTGCCGGGAATCGGAAACAAAAGCGCGGACAACCATTGGCGGGCCATTGTAGCCGGGATCGGTGATCCCGGCCCGGAAGCAGCGTCGAATCCGGCCGGGATCACCGATCCCGGCTACAGCTTCGGAGAACTCCTGCGCGGGGTCCAGGTGGGAGCGAAATCGAAAAAATCGTGGGAACAGCTCGCCGACACGCTTGATGAAATCGCGCCCGGTGGCCAACCGAATGCACCGTCGGAAATGATCACGTCGATCGTGGAAGCGATCTACGACGATTACGCGAAGGCGAACTTTACGAACTACGAGCTGCGCCGGGAAGATTTGAATCAGCTCGCGGCGTTCGCGCGACAGTTCAAGGACGTGAATGAATTCCTTTCCCAGCTGGCGCTCATCAGCAACATCGACGCGGAGCCGGCGCTCGACCAAAGCACCGACACCGAAGCGGTGAATCTTTCCTCAGTGCACCAGGCGAAAGGCCTCGAATATCACACCGTGTTTGTGATCTGGCTGACGGACGGAATGTTCCCGAGCACGCGTTCGCTCGAAACACGCGACGCGATTGAAGAAGAACGCCGGCTGTTTTACGTCGCCATCACCCGCGCGCGCGACGAGTTGTATCTCACCTACCCGCACATGCGCCTGAGCGGCGGTTTCGGCGACATCTTTCAACGGCCCTCGCGATTCCTGAAAGAAATTCCAAACCAGCTCGTCGAAGATTGGCAGATAAGGCGCGGCTGATTTTGGCCACGGATACACACGGATGAAACACGGATAAGAAAGATGTTAGAAATTCCTGACGAGCATCCGGACAAGTTGCTGCATCGCGATGTTACGGAAAAAATTATCGGGGCGGCGTTCGAAGTACATAGCGAGCTTGGCTACGGGTTTCTGGAGCGGGTTTATGAGCGCTCCATGCAGGTGGAACTCATCAGGCGCGGGTCGACCGCCGAAATCGAGAAGCGTGTGCAAGTCCACTATAAGCAAGTGGTCGTGGGCGATTACGATTCTGACCTCATTGTTAATGGATGTGTGCTGGTCGAGCTGAAGGTTAATCCTCAGTACGACCGCCGGGACGAAGCACAATTGCTGAACGTTTTGAAGGCAACTGGAATTCGGGTCGGCCTTCTCGTTAACTTCGGACGATTAAAGATCGAGTACAAACGCCTCGTCTTTTAATCCGTGTTTCATCCGTGTCCATCTGTGGCCGAACCTCTTTCCGATGACCCTGTCGCCTGAGAAAAAAATCGCGGGAGTTCTCGCGCCGTTGTTCGCCCTGCGGACGGAAAACGATCTGGGGATCGGCGACCTGCAAGCGTTACGAGAGTTCATTGATTGGTCCGCCGACATCGGATTCAAACTGGTGCAGTTGCTGCCGATAAATGAAATGGGCGGCGACCACAGTCCGTACAACGCGATCAGCGCGGTCGCGATCGAGCCGACCACGCTCTATCTCGCGCCCGGGTCGCCGGAAGATCTGACGCAGGAGGATTTCGACGAAGTCGTGCGCGATTTCGATCTGGCGCGAATGCGCAAAGGTCCGGTGAAATACGCACGGATCCGACGGCTAAAGATGGCGCTGCTGGAAAAGGCCTATCGGCGGTTCGCGCAGCGAGAAGAATCGGACTCGGAGTTCGCGGCATTCTGCGAACGAGAAGCCGCGTGGCTGAATGACTACGCGTTTTTCCGCGCGTTAATGGAAGAAAACGGCGGACGCGAAACGTGGGACGAATGGCGTGACGAACATCGTGCGCCAGATTCGGCGCGCGCGTGGGTCGAGGCGCAGTCACAGGAGAAGCGCGACCAATTTGGGGATCGCGCAAGGTTCTATCGCTACGTGCAGTGGATCGCGGAGCGCCAGTGGCTCGCGATCCGGTCCTATGCGGAACATCGCGGAGTAGCCTTGATGGGTGACATTCCGTTCGGCGTGAGTCTTTACAGCGCGGACGTCTATTCGCGTCGCGATGAATTTGCGATCGATTGGTCGGGTGGCGCGCCGCCGGAACCGTATTTCAAGGACGACGAGTTCACCCAAAAGTGGGGGCAGAACTGGGGGATTCCGCTTTACCGCTGGGACGTGATGCGAGCGCGGAACCTGGATTGGTGGCGATGGCGCGTGCGCGGCGTTCGAAAAATCTTCCACGTCTTCCGAATCGATCACGTGCTCGGGTTTTATCGGATTTACGCGTTCCCGTGGCGGCCCACGCGGAACAAGGAATTCCTGCCGCTGACGCAGGAAGAAATGCGAGCGCGCACCGGCGACGCTTCGCCGCAATTTTATCCGCGTGATGATTTCACCTGGGAGAACTGCGAAGCGAACCGGCGCGAAGGTGAAGATTACTTACGGGTGGTGCTTGAAGAATCGCGAGCCAGCCGCGTCGTCGGCGAAGATCTTGGGACAGTACCGGATTACGTGCGGCCGAGTTTGCATTCGTTAGGCATTGCCGGGTTCAAGATTCCACAATGGGAAAATTATCCAGACGGTCGGACGATACCTGGAAGCGAATACCAGCGCGTTTCGGTCGCGACTTACGCGACGCACGATCACAAACCCGTTCGCGCACTTTGGGAAGATGCGTTCGAGAATTCGAGTGCGGAGACCAAGCAGGCACGGAACGACCTCGAAAGGATCGCGCAGTTTTCACGCGTCCCGGCGCCGGACGCGCCGAGCGATTTCGACCACGACTTTTATGGTCCGATCATGGAAGCGCTTTTTCGCTGCGAATCGTGGCTCGCGCTCGTCATGATCACCGACCTGCTTGCGCGCAAGGACCGGTTCAACGTTCCCGGCACGGCGGCCAGTTCGAACTGGAGCCGGCGAATGGCGAAAACAATCGCGGATTTGAAAAAGAGTCCGCGCGTCCGGCAGCGGATGCAGCTGATTCACAGCCTCCTGGAAAAAACAGGGAGAATTGGCCACGGATGAACACGGATTTGCACGGATAATGAACTCGGTTTTTCAAAATCCGTGTTTCATCCGTGTCCATCTGTGGCTAAATAAATTATGAAATCACCCATCAAAGTGGCGATCACCGGCGCGGCCGGACAGATTGGTTACGCTCTTGTTTTCCGCGTCGCGTCCGGCGCAATGTTCGGTCCTGACCAGCCGGTCGCGCTTCACATGATTGAAATCCCGGCGGGCTTCGAAGCGCTGAAAGGCGTAGTTATGGAGCTGGATGATTGCGCATTTCCGCTGCTGAAGGGCATGGTCGCGACCACCGATCTCGATGAAGGCTTTCGCGATGTGAACTGGGCGCTGCTCGTCGGCAGCGTGCCGCGCAAGGCGGGGATGGAACGCAAAGACCTGCTCGGGATTAACGGCAAGATTTTCACCGGGCAAGGCCAGGCGATCGCGAAGAACGCGGCGAAGGACGTGCGCGTGCTGGTGATTGGAAATCCATGCAACACGAATTGCCTCATCGCTATGAACAACGCCAAGTCAGTCCCGCGCGACCGGTGGTTTGCGATGACACGGCTCGATGAGAATCGCGCCAAGGCACAACTCGCGCAGAAAGCCGGAGTCGACATTACCGAAGTGAGCAACGTGACCATCTGGGGGAATCATTCCGCGACGCAGTATCCGGATTTCTATAACGCGAAGATCAACGGCAAGTCGGCCGCGCAAATCATCGGCGACGAAACGTGGCTGAAAGAAACGTTCATCTCGACGGCGCAACAGCGCGGCGCGGCGATCATCAAAGCGCGCGGTTCGTCTTCGGCTGGATCGGCTGCGAACGCCATCGTGGACACAGTCCGTTCATTGACGACTGATACAGCCGACGGCGACTGGCACAGCGTGGCGGTTTGTTCCGACGGAAGTTACGGCGTCGAGGAAGGATTGATTTGCTCGTTTCCGGTTCGATCGCGTGGCGGAAAATGGGAGATCGTGAAGGACGTGGCGCTAAACGAATTCAGCAAAGCGAAGTTCGACGCGTCGGTCGCGGAGCTGAAGGAAGAGAAGTCGATGGTGGCGCAGTTGATCGGCGGCTGACGATCAAGAAAGCTGCGCACCCGTCAGTCGTTCGAACGCTTCGCGATATTTCGCGGCGGTTTTCTGGATAACCTCGGAGGGCAGTTTCGGGCCCGGAGGCGTTTTGTTCCAATCGAGCGTCTCGAGATAATCGCGCACAAATTGTTTGTCGAAACTCGGCGGACTTTGGCCGACCGCATACTGGTCAGCAGGCCAGAAGCGAGACGAATCGGGCGTCAGACATTCGTCGATCAGCAGCAATTCGTCGCCAAGCAGCCCGAATTCGAATTTCGTATCAGCGACAATGATTCCGCGCTCCGCTGCGTAAGCACGACCGGCTCCGTAGATCTTCAGACTGAAATCGCGGATGCGCTCGGCCACAGCGGGACCGACGGCCGCACAGCATTTTTCCCAATCGATGTTTTCGTCGTGACCACTTTCGCTCTTCGTCGAAGGCGTGAAAATCGGTTCGGGTAATTGCGACGCGAGCTGCAAACCTTTTGGCAACGCGACGCCGGAAACGCTGCCGCTCTGCTGATATTCCTTCCAGCCGGAGCCGGCAAGATAACCCCGCACGACGCACTCGACTGGAAGCGGTTTGGTTTTGCGGACGATCATGGAACGCCCGCGAAGCTGGTCGCGAAAGGACGCGAGCTCGGCCGGAAACCTTTCGATGTCGTCAGCGATCATGTGGCTTTTCACGAACGTGAATCGGCGAAACCAGAAGGCGGAAATTTGATTCAGGACCGCCCCCTTCTGCGGAATCGGGTCTGGCAGGATGACGTCGAAAGCGGAGAGACGGTCGGTCGCGACGAAGAGAAGCGTTTCGCCGAGATCGAAGACTTCACGGACTTTGCCGGAGCGAAGTTTCGGAATGCCAGGCAAGTCGAGTGAGGTCATAAGAAAACGTCCAACGCCCAACCCGCCTTCGCAAGGCATACTGGGAGACTGGCTTTCAACCGGACGGGCTCCGCCGTGGCGAGCGCCCAACGTCCAATATCGAATTGAAGAGGCTGGTGGACGCGGCGGGACGGACGTTCGACGTTCGTCACCATGGCTGGGCTGGTGGTGAAACCAAGAGCGCGGATTTTGCACGGGCACGACTGGGTTTTCTCAGGCGAAGTGCTGAAGGTTTTCGGCAGCCCCGCGGACGGCGATGTGATTTCGCTCAAGGACGGGAAAGACCGGCTCTTGGGGAGCGCGATTTACAACAGTAAATCGCAAATCGTGGCGCGAAGATTTTCGCGTCGCAAACAGGACCTAGATTTGGATTTTTTCCAGCGTCGGATCGCGCAGGCGGCGGAATATCGGGCGCGGCGCGGGGTGAACGCGCGTTTGTGTCGCGTGGTTTGGAGTGAGAGCGACGGCCTGCCAGGTATGATTGTCGATCGCTACGGAGACAACGCGGTCCTGCAAACGCTCACGCTGGCGATGGATCAACGGAAGGCGCTGGTCGTCGAGGCGCTGCGAAGCGAGCTGAAAGAAATCGTCTCGATCGTAGAACGAAACGATGCGCCGGTCCGGCGCGCGGAAGGAATGGAACCGCGGACCGGAATTCTTTTCGGCGAATCAGCAGGTGAAACGGAGATCGACGTCGCCGGGTTGCGATTGACGATTGATTTGCTCCACGCGCAGAAGACGGGCTTCTATCTGGATCAATTAGCGCATTACGAAACGGTCGCGCAGTTCGCGAAAAACCGGCGCGTTCTGGATTGCTTCACGAGCCAGGGCGCGTTCGCGTTGGTCTGCGCAAAGGCCGGCGCGACCGAAGTGACGGCCGTGGAGGAAAGCGCGCCAAGTCTGGCCAACGCGCGCCGAAATGCGGAGCGCAACGGATTAACGGCCGTGTGGATCGAACAGGATGTGTTTGCGTTTCTGCGCGCGGCGGAAAAGAACGGCGCCGAATATGATCTTATCGTGCTCGATCCGCCGTCGTTCACAAAAACCAAAGGCGGCTTGCGCGACGCGTTGCGCGGTTACCACGAGCTGCATGTCCGCGCGTTCAAGCTTCTCTCGAAAGATGGAGTGCTCGCGACGTTTTCCTGTTCGCATCACGTCACCGAGACGATTTTTCAACAAACGATCGCCGATGCGCTGGTCGATGCGCGGCGTTCGGCGCGCCGATTGCGGCGATTCGAACAAGCCCTTGATCATCCGGTTCTTCCCACCCTGCCGGAAACGGAATACTTCAAAGGCGTGCTCCTGGAAATGATGCCCGGCCGATGAACCATACCGCAAATCTTGCCGAAGAATTCGCGAAGCTCGGTCCGTGGATTTACCAATTCCAGATCAACGGACAAATCTACGGCGGCGGAATCAGCGCTGTCGGAGATGTGCGCGTCGAGCGGTTTCTTCGGTTCGCGCCGAAAGCTGAGACCATTCTGGAGCTCGGCTCGCTGGAAGGCGCGCAGAGTTTTATTCTCGCGCAACATCCGGGCGTGAAACGCGTCGTCGCCCTGGAGGGGCGCGAAGCGAATCTGCGCAAGGCGCGATTCGTCCAGGGATTGCTCGGCATTCGCAACGTGGAATTTCTCCAGGCAAACCTCGAGCACTGCGATCTGACTGGGCTCGGAAAATTCGACGCGGTCTTTTGTTGCGGACTTCTCTATCATCTGCCGGAACCGTGGAAGTTGCTCGATCGATTACCGGGAATCGCGCCGCGCCTATTCATTTGGACGCAATATGCAGCGGACGAAGAAGCGCGTGATATCTCGGGCGGTCTGCGTGGCAAAATCCACGTCGAAGGCGGACCGGACGAACCGCTCAGCGGAATGTCGCCGACGGCGACGTGGTTGACGCTCGACTCGCTGCGCGAGGTCTTGGTGGCGAGCGGCTACAAAAAAATCGACGTAATTCACAACGATCTGGCGCACGCGAACGGGCCGGCCGTCACGATAGGAGCGACGGTCGGCGATTGATCGGATGCACTGGTATTTTGCGCTGACGGAAGATTCGACGGCGTTCCGGCAATACGCCGAGATGGTGATGGTGGCGGTGCACACAGCGCGGAAAACGACGAAGCTCGAGCCGCATTGCATTTACGACGGGCGCGAAAACGATTTCACGGCGTGGCTGACAAAGCGCGGCGTTCGAATAATCCGGCATCGCAGTTTCGTTCGCGACGCGTTGGAAGAACTCGGTCGCGCGAAACAGAATCCGCATTTGGCCGCAGCCCTTTCCGGAGCGTTCTCGCGCATCGAGCTGCCCGATCTCGTGGAAGGAAACGCACGGATTCTCTACACGGATTGTGACGTGATGTTTCTCGGTGACGTGGTATCGGAGCTGGAAGCGAACGCCTGCAGCTACTTCGCTGTCGCGCCGGAATCTGTGCTCGACGACTACGTGAACATGAATACCGGCGTGATGTTGATGAACATTGAGCGGCTCCGGGAAAGTCTGCCGGAATTTCGCGGATACGTTTCGAACAATCTCGCCGCGCTCGAGGCGGAATCGTGGGATGAAGCGGCGTATCGATGGTTTTACCGCGATGCGAATGGACCGATGTGGGACCGGTTGCGACCGGAACTAAATTGGAAGCCGTACTGGGGCGAGAATCCGCATGCGAAGATCATTCATTTTCATGGGCCGAAACCATTTCAGCGCGATTACATCGATTCGCATTGGCCGGAACTGAAAGAGCACACGGGCGGAGCGTATTTGGCGGAAGTGGAGCGGTGGTCGAATCTGCTGGAGGAAGCGCGTTGAAATTATTTGTCTGCGACGGCGAAGAAATGGACGAAGACCGGAACGCCCTCGCGCGTTCGTAACGGGTGCTCGCCGTAGGGAAAAATTTCGACGTGGCGGAAATGACGGCGAAGTAACGCCTGCAAACTCGCGCGGGTGAAGAAATTCTTATGATCGCCCTCGAGCAAATGCCAGGGCACGACGCGCCAGTCGTGCAGATACGGGAGTAATTCCAGGTTGGGAACTGAGAACAGCGCGCGACTTCGAACCAGGCGCGCGATTTCCGAGGCGAACGTCTCCGGATCTTTCGTGTGTTCGAGGACCTCGATGCAGATGGCGCAATCGAATTCGCCGTCAGCGGCCGGTAGTCGAGCGCTGAGATCGACTTTGCGAAACGGCAATTGACGGCGAGCGAGAATCTCGCAGCAGTAGTCGTTCGCTTCGACGCCAAGCCATTGGTGACCGGCAGCGATCAAAGGCGGGCCGTAAGCTCCCGCGCCGCAGCCGACATCGACGACGGACGATCGCGCGGGCAAATAGGCGTGGAGCAAATCGGAGACTTCAACGCCCGGCTCTTCGATCGGCGGACCGGAGCCGTAAATGTTTTCGCGATGAAGAAGCGTTTCGTTTTCCGGAGAGACGACGTCGCCGTAGGGACGGTTGTGTAACGACGCGGGAAGAAGACGAATCGTTTGCTGGGCCGACAGGCCGGGATCATCGATCCCGGCTACAAGGACGCGCAAGATGGCGTCGCGCGATTCGGAGGCATCCGTCGGAATCCGGCCGAGCATGCGAAAACCAAATAGATGGTCGTTCGGGCGCGAAAAAAGAAGCCGAGTCTCCGCGCAGCAGCGGTCATCGACGAACGCGCGTACCCAGCACGAACCGGGATCGCGATCACCGAAATCAAGCGAACCGGAAACGAAAATCACTTCGTCGTACACGCTTTGCCCAGGCGCGGGCGATTCGATGGCGATTTTCGAAGCGGCAGACACGGCGTTCGATCTCACATTTTTCCGCGCGATCAATCGAGCGCAATATTTCGGAACGCCGCGGGGAAAACTTGTGGAATTCTAAAGGGCCGCCGCTAATATCAGTCAGCCTGCCGCGAGAGCGACGCCGAAAAAAATCGCGGCGGCGAACCGAGTGCCATGGCAGAACGAATCCGACCGATCGAACAAATGCTCGAGTTAAGCGAAGAAGAGGCGATGTCGCCGGAGCTGCTGGACTCGCAGGTCCAAAAAGCGCAGGAGCAACTGCTACAATTGCGGCGGCAAGCCGACGTAATCGAGAAACAAAAGCGCGAGCTGGAGGAGCTGAGCCGCCGCCAGGAAGAACTCGAGCGCGGCCGTGCCGAGATGACGGACAAACTTTCGCGATCGCTCGTGATCCTGGAACGGGAAGGGTACGATTGCCAAAAGAAACTCGAGCAGATCCGCGCGACCCACGAAAGTTTCACGCAACATTTGCAGTTACTCGAAGGGATCGAGCCGAAGAGCTGGAACCCGGCGGAATTGCCCAAGGAGTTGAGTCGCGCGCTCAGCACGGTGGACGATGCCCGGACGGAATTCAGCCAGCAACGAAGCCGGCTCGAAGCGAGCGGCGGTGACGCGAGCGAAATGGATCTGCCGGAAGTCACGACGACGACGGCGGGCCTCGGTGGAAAATCGTTCGCGCAGTGGCTGCAGATCGGTTTCGCGGTGACGTTGCCGCTCATCGTTTTCGGGATCCTGGCGTTGCTCATTTTCTTTTGGATGGCGCAGAAGGTTCAGTAATTCCGCATGCGCCGCCGACCTGCTCCTCAACCTGGGACGCCGCTCAACCAAAAACAGGAAGAACTCGCACAGCGCGAATCGCAACTGCGCGGCGAGATGGAAAAGCTCGAGCGAATGATTGCGGAAGCGCCGCGCGTCGCCGAGGAAACCACGCGGCGGCAGCGCGAGGAATTGCTGGAGCGCGCGAGCGAAGGGCGCAGCCGGCTCGATGTTTCGATCGCGCTCCAGGATAAGCGCTGGGGCGACGAAGGGCGATCGCCCGGCCGGCGAAAATCGTTGCGGAAAGAACGGCGCGAAGGGCGGATTATTTTTCTGGTGCTGGTGATCGCACTCGGCGTCGCGATCATCTGGCTCGTCAGCCATCTGCATTTCTAGAGGTTGCGCACCTGGATCAACGGCCCGGCGGCGTGGCGAATCGTCCTCTGGATTTTCGCGCTCGTTTTGCTGGTGCTCGTCACCGTGCCGATCTGGCATTCGATTCGCGGACATAGCACGAAGGATTACTGGGTCTGGTATCAGACGGGCCAAACGGTGTTGCAGGGCGGCGAAATTTATCCGAACCGGTGGCACAAATTTCCGTTCATGTATCCTCCACCGTGCGCACTTTTCCTGGCGCCGATTGCCGTGCTCGGGCAACCCGGTCTGGTTATCGTGCTGGCGCTGGTCAACGCGATCGCGTGGATTGGCGCGATTCGTTTTTCGGTCCGGCTGGCGACGGGCGAACGACTCGGTGCCCACCTCCTGGTCTATCTCGTGCCAAGCCTCATCATGGGCGCGCACATTTGGGGGAATTTTCTTCTCGGGCAACCGAGCCTCGTCCTGCTCGCGTTGATGCTCGGCGCGTTTATCGCGCTCCAGAGAAAATATCATTGGCTTGCCGGCGCGCTGATCGCGATCGCGGCCGCGATCAAAGCGTTTCCCGTCATGGCGATCGTTTACTTGATCTACCGCCGCTATTGGATCGCGGTCGCGTCACTTGCGTTGACGCTAACGGTTCTGCTCATCGTCCTGCCAATCCCTTTCCGCGGGTTCGCTCTCGCCCAACAGGATTTGCGACGCTGGTCGAGCGGCATGCTTTTCAAATACGACGAGAACGGCGTGGGCCAGCGGCTCGGGCGGAGCACTTCATGGAAAAACCAATCGATCTGGGGCGTGGCGAACCGGCTCCTGCGGCACGTGGAATACGACAGCAAATATGAACCGCACGAACCGGTCTATGCGAATTTGGCCGACCTCGAATTCCAAACCGTGAACGTTATCATCGCGATATGCGCGCTCGGGTTTGGGCTCGCGTTCATTGCGGCGATGCCACGATCCGCGGCACGCACGCCGGAAACGGACGCGATTGAGTTCGCCTTGCTGCTGCTGCTTATCCTGGTCTTCACGCCGCTCTCGTTCGGTTATCTGTTCGCGTGGTTGCTTTATCCGTTCACCGTTGTCGTTCAACGATTGGTGGCGAACCCGCCGCACACTACGCTCGCCATCTGCTCTGGCGCGGCGGTCCTGCTCCTGGCGCTTTCGATTCCGTTCCGCGTCGGAGCGCAAACTTACGGCAACGCGTTATTCGCGACCTTGCTGCTTTTCGCGGGGCTGGCGCTGGAATTGAGGCGATTGAAATCACCTGCCGCGCGTTGAGCGCGAAAAGGCCTCTTCACCACCGCTGCGATCCAGCGCAGCGCGAAGACAAACGCCACGTCGAAACTCATCTTGGACACGCCACGATCGCGATCGTGAAAGGCGATGGGAATTTCCAGGACGCGTAAATTTTTCCCCCCGTGGACGAGGGCTTCGAACGCGATCTTGAAACCGGTCGCACGCGGAGCGAGCTCCAACAGGAATTTGCGCGGCACCGCAAAAAAGCCGCACATGGAATCGTGCACGCCGGTGAGCGGATAAGCGAGCGCGGCGGCAGTCCGCGACAAGAGTTTTCGCCACAGCGGCCATCCAGGCGTCGATCCGCCGGTGATGTAACGACTTCCGATCACCATGTCCGCGCGCCCGTCCCGTAACGGGCGAAGCAGTTCGCCGATTTTTTCGGGAGGATGACTCAGGTCTGCGTCCATGACGACAAGCCACTCGCCGGCGGCAAACCGCGCGCCGTCGATCACTGCGCCGGCCAGACCGAATGACGGCTCGTCGCGTTCAATCAACCGGACGGGCGCAGAACCCGCGAGAGAACGAATTCGTTCCCGGGTTCCGTCAATCGAGCCATCGTCGACAAAAATGATTTCGTCGAGCGGCGGTTGCGCTTGCGCCAGACGGGCGAGCAACGGCTCGATGTTGTCGACTTCGTTCAGAGTCGGAATGACGAGCGAGATCACGGCTGGCTCTCATTCGGTTGCGACGAGCTGACCTGCTCGCGGACGACGCTCTGAGGTTTTTCGCTGATGCCGAGATAAATTCGGCCGACATATTCTCCAAGAATCCCGAGAAGCAGTAACTGCGTGCCGGAGAGGAGGAGAATCGCTGCCATCAGCGAGCTCCAACCGGTCGGCTGCTGGTTGAACAAGTGTTCGACGACCACTTCGATGACAGCGAGAAACCCGAGCGCGCTCGTGATCATTCCCGCGAGGGTCATCAGGCGAAGCGGCAAAACGGAAACGTTTACCAGCATGCTGATCCAGAGCCGGACGAGCTTGCGAAAATTGTAGCCGCTGCTCCCTTGCGTCCGCTCGACGTGGCGAACCGGAACGGTGCCGACGTTTTGCGTGACCTGAAAAATCAGGCCGTCGATGTACGGATAAGGCGTGCGCGATTTCGCGATCTCATCCGCAACGAAACGGCTGAGGCAACGGAAACTGCAGAGGTAAAGTTTGCGCGGCTTGTCGACGACGAAATCGGCGATCCGATTCGTGAGCCAGCTTCCGGCGTTGCGCCACCACGAGTGTTCTTTGTGCTCGTAGACGCCGAAAACGACGTCGCGCTCTTCCGCTTCGGCGACAGCGAGAAGCTTCAACGCTTCGGCCGGCGGATTTTGCAGGTCGTCGTCCATGGTAACAACGTAACGTCCCGAGACGGCGCGCAAGCCCGCGAGGACGGCGTTGTGTTCGCCAAAATTGCGCGACAAGCTGAGGAACTTCATCGGCAATTGGCTCTCGCGGGTGAGCTTCAACGCGAGGGCTTCGGTCCCATCGCGGCTCCCGTCGTTCACGATGATCAATTCGTGGCCGCCCGGAACCTGGAGTGCCGAAATTTCCTGATGCAACGACGGCAAAGTTTTCTCGGCGTTGTAAAGCGGAACGACGATGCTCAGATGCGGTGACGGATCAGCCATGTTTGCGGGCAACGGCGAAGACCGACGTGCCGAAGGGCAACGATAGGTGACGGCTGGCCCTGAGTTCAAGCGCGACGAGACTTTTCAGAGCCGCGTTCACGAACGGCGACAGCGGGCGAAAATCGGAGCGGGCTTCTTCGCCCGGACGGCGGCGGCTGAACCAGCGCATAACCGCGATGGGCGGAGTGAGGGTTGCGTTCCAATATGTTAGGCGATCAATGACGAAACCTGCGCCCTCGAGCAACGCGCGCACTTGCGGCCGCGTATAACGGCGAACGCCGCCGACCGCTTCGTCGTGCGCACCTTTCAAAAAGTCGAATGCCGCCAGGTTCAAAATCAATTTCCCGCCCCGCCGCAAGACGCGATGGGTTTCGTGGGCGGCCAGGGCGTCGTCGACGCCCAGATGGAACCAAACGTCGAGCGACAGGACGATATCGAACCCGTCTGCCGGAAATGGCAGCGCATGGACGCCTGCCCGGAAAAGACGCGCGCCCGTGTTCCGAGCGCGACAAAGCTCGATCGCGTGTTCGCTTTCGTCGATCCCGGTCAGCTCCGCTTGCGGAAATTGTTGCCGAAGCACGGCGAGCATTCCGCCGCTGCCGCAACCGGCGTCAAGCAGGGAAAATCTTGCCGAACTGGGTTCGATGGAATCGGCGACATGCTGACGAAGGGCCTGGTACCACCAATAGTGGTCCTCGACCGCCCGCATGATGTCGTGTTCCTGGGGTTTCATTCCGAAGTTTACCTAACGAGTCGTGGCCGCGCTTTCATCCTTCAGCTGATACAGGTGCGGCTCGTCCGCGTCGACTGCCCAAAAGGAAAATTCCGCTCCGGCCGGGGCCGCAGTTTTGGGAAATGTCACGCTCCATTCGGACCACAATTGGTCCATTAAGTGGAACCGTTTCACAATGTCGGGCCGGATCGCAAAGGAATCAGAAATCGCGAAGAGGATCCATGATTGATCGGCAGCGGTGCGATATGCAACCGCGACGCAATCGGCCGGTCGACGTTTCGCGTCGAGCGCAGCCCAGCCTGTGGCCCGAAGAGAATTGCCATCCACTGACGCGATGGATTCGCAGGAACCAGAGGCTCGCCCGCCGCCGGCGATTTCATGCGGGAGAGTTTCGAGACGATTCGTGCGGATGAGCGGCGGCCGGATCAATTTCAACCGGTCGAGCTCGTTCGCGCTTTCCGTCACCGGCCGGGCATCATTTGGATACGCCGTTTTCTTGATAACCTCCGAAGTATCGATTGCCTGACAAAATAGAACCGCAGCGCGTGCCAGTCGGTCTTTTGCGGAAAGGGCACGCAAGAAAAAGCGGCTGTTGGAAGCGCAAACCTTGTAGGGGACGAGATAGGCTACGACGAGCAGAAGGCAGATCGCGAATGACCATTTGCGAGAGAGAAAACTAGAGCCGCGGGCGTTTTGATCGTGAACCATCAGCGCGATGAGCCCAACGGTCGCGATCGTCAGATAAATCGAAAACGTGACGTAACGGGACGCGAGCGCATACGGCGCGCCGTAACCCACGCGACCGAGCGCAGCGAGGACAGCGCTACCGATAGAATGCAGAGCAAGCGCGAACCATGGGAGAGTTTTCGAGATGAAGACGCGGTCGCGACTTCGCCGGACGCAATAGATGACCGCGCCGCCGAGAATGGCCAGCTGGATTAGACCGAAGAGCACCGCCGCGAGACCAGGCCGATCTTTCCATGCATAAGCCAGGCTTCCTCCGAGGAATTCGAGAATAAACCCTGTGTATTCCTTCCACGAAACTGCGGGCGCGAAGGCAGTGATGCCTGGCGGTTGTCGATAACCCAAAAAATAAAATGCTGCACAAAGCGCGGTGGTCCCGCTCCAGGCGACCAGCCAGCTCCGCCATCGCGGAATCGGCCGCATGAGCAAAGTAATTGGAAAAGTGAGGCCCCAGGCCAGCAAACCATTCGGCAGACTAAAACTGCTTGCGATGGCGAGCGTCGCGCACAGCATGAATTTCCACGCCGTTGCGATTCCATCGGCGCCGACGACGACGAGCGCCGCGACAAGAAATAGCGCCGGAAAAAATGACGGAAAGCCGGAGGAAAAAATCCACAACTCGAATTTCGCGGGCGTAAAAATCGCGAGGACCGCGAGCCAAAAACAAATTGCAAGCGCGCCGACCCAAAGGCCCGAACGGCGAAGCAAAACAAAAATCCCCCCGGCTGTGAGCCAGCAGCAGACGACCGAGAGCATCATCTGGTCGCGCACATCCCAATGACCATCAGCCGCCGAGAGAATGAAGATCAGCTTCGGCAAAACGGTGCGGGCTTCCTGTTGCTGCGCGAAAATTTGCGCCCAAGGCAAATGACCGGTATGCGCCTGGATGATGAGCGGCGCCATTTCCCAATCGTCGAGGGTCGGCACTTCGACGGCGTAATGGCGAACCAGATACGTGAGATGCAGCATCGGGATGAGCGCCACGATCCAGATCAGGGCGAAAGCGGTCGTGCGGTTGCGAAACGCCGGCGCATCAAGCCAACGACCCAGCGCGAAAATCTTTTCCCGGATGGCGCGCAAAACCGAGCGCGGACTAAGCAATAGCGCCGCGCCGGCCAGGAAAGCCGCGACCAAAGAAATGCGCAGGACGTGACTCATAAGGAAGAGTAGACCTATCGTTTCGTCCTGAAGGGACCACGGTTCGCGCCGCCGGAGGTGCGGCGGCTGTTCGAAGCGCTGTCTCTACCGAATCACGCGCGTTGAAACAAGCCCGCATTTCGCGTGGCTCGACCCAGACTTTCTGTATCCGTTCGGAACGCCGGCTACGGCAAATTGTAGACTTCCACAACCGCGTTGCCGACGCCATTCACCCCTCGCACGATCGCAGTGTGCGACCCAACCTGGAGCGACGCGAGAATGGCTGATTCCTTGATGTTAGTCGGGGCGAGTCCGGTTTGTTGGATCTCGGGCCCCTGCACGTCCTGCCAGTTATCGTTGGTCGCGACGGTGGTGCCATTGGAATCGTGCAACTCGAGAATCGGGTCGCTAAGCGGATTCGGCACCTTGCCGGCAAGCGACGGTCCGATCGCGCGGATCAAGACGTTGACGTTACCCAGGTGATTTCCGGTGATGAAACCTCCAATGAGAACGTTGTCGCCGGTTTCAACCAAACCTCGTGTGCTCAAGTTCGCCAATCTCGCGTTGTTACCGGCATTAAGATCAAACGCTTCGACAAGACCAATACCGCTGCTGCCGTTCTTGCCGCGCACGACCGCCGTGTAGGCCCCGGGATCCAGCGAACGGATGATCACGGATTCGCGAGGATCTCCCGGCGTCAACCCGACCGATTGGATCTCGGCTTTCTCCGGCGCGTCGCCCCAGTTGTCGTTGCTCGCGACCAACACATTATGCGAGTCGTAAAGCTCGAGCATTGGATCGCCGAGCGATCCCGGAATGTTTGTGGACGGTCCGATGGCGCGGATGCCGATTTTTTTCGCCTCGGTTCCGCTAACAATAAAACCGCCGATGAGGATGTTATCGCCGGTCTGGACTTTCAATCGGCTCGAGATGTTGAGGAGCTGGGCCGCGCTCGGGCTCGAAACGGAATTTACTTCGACGAACTGCAAATCGGTATTCGAGCTCACCTTTCCTCGCGAATCGGTGACGACCAGTCGCACCGCATAGAGCCCGGGATTGTTGAACGTGTGAGTGATGGCAGGCGAGCTTTGCACCACGTCATCGTTGCCGTCGCCAAAGTTAAAGGTGTAAGTCGCGATGCTATCGATTGCATCCGCGTCGGAAGAGCCGCTGCCATCGAAATGAACTGTCAACGCGGCCGTCCCGCTGTGGACATCCTCGGCGAGTCGGGCGAACGGCGGGGTGTTCGGCAAACACAGATTGGCTGGGCGCAATTGATAGCTGGCCGCGCCGGTCGTATCCGGAATGGTTTCGTTCGTGCCGCCAGTTCCCGGAACTTCCGATGGTGGCGAGAAGCGAACGCTGCCCAGCGAAATATTGATCGGCTGGCCAGGATTCAACGGACCGCAGGCGCCGGTGCACTTGGCGTTTGCCTGGAGCAAGCTCTTCGGCAGAACCATCGTGATCGTTCCATCCGCATTGTAATGACTGGCTTTAGGTCCAGTCGGCAAATCGGTGACGGTCGAGAAGAAACGCGCCGCATTCTGCGGAACACCCGTGGTTCCCAGCGTAAATCGCGGGTTGGTGGGATCGGTCGAAATCATCGAAACGAACCAATCTTCCTGGGCGCCGACGACTGGCGCGTCCGGCGGATTGAATCCGGGAACATTGAACCGGACCGACCAGCGCCAATCCGGCAGCACCGTCGAAAGAGTAACCACCTTCATCGTGAACACGATGTTGTCCGCGGCGCCGGTCGCAGGATTGCTGATCGGCTCCGCCATCGAAACGGAGGTGATGTCGTGGCTCGGCTGGCCGTCGGTCTCGTCACCGACTGGATCGGAGACAGCGGTCACGCCGGGTTGGCTGCAAGAACCAGTGAACTCGATGCGCGGCGCGACTGTGAGTTCGAGCGGATTGCTGGGCAAACCGGTCCCCGCGCTATTTACCGCGACGACCCGATAGATGTATTTCGCAACGGCGGGATCGACGCTGCGATCGGTGTAAGTTTCTTTATCGCCCACTTGCTGGCCGATCTGAATTTCAGATCCAGGCGTGGTGGTCGCCCGGAAAATTTTGTAGGCGGTGATCGCCGAGCCGCCCGCGTCCGGCGCGACCCATTGCAAATACGAGGCCATGTCATCACGGCGTCCGGCGAGACACGCGCGCTGCGGCGCCACCGGCTCCGGAGAATCGAACGCCGCCAGCAAACCTTTGCCGCCGGACTGCCGCGCGATCGTCGCTTTTGAGCTGTAGGAATTCGATCCGCCGGTTTCACACTGGTCGATGCAACCATCGGAGAAGGCAAAAAGGATGCGGCCTTTGTCGTCCATGGTGATGTCGTTAAAGTCGAGCAGGTTTCGGCAAACGTTCGCGCCGCCGCCATTCCAAATGCAGGCTTCGCGCTGGACCGGGCCGTTCGGCGTTGCGTTCACAGTCGTCCAGGTTTGACCGCCATCGTAAGTGTGCGCGACCAGGCCCCACCAGGTACCGGTGAAATCCGCGGCCTGATGATCGCCGCTCGTCCGGGTCCCGAGGAACGCAACCGCCGCGCGATCGCGATCACCGGCGACGACGGACGGGAACACCGCGTTCTTAATGCCGAGGCTCGCACCAATGTCGAACGGCTTGCTCCAGGTCACGCCGCGGTCGTCGCTATACGCAACGAAAGCGTGATTGTCCGGACTCGGTGGCGCCGGAGTAGCGCTTGGCGCCGGCGTCGGCGTCGGCACGGGCCCAGCCCACGCCATGTAAATTCGATTGGATGTAGCGGAACCTGTCGGCGCATCTTTGCTGATGCCAACCGAGGGATCGTCGCTCCCACTTTGGCTTTGCGGAATCGTGCGCACGGTCCAGGTGATGCCGGCGTCAGTTGAAACTGTTACGGCCTGGCCCCCGCCGCAGCGCGCATTCGGAACGTAAACGGTGCCATCCGGTGCGACCTTCACGTGACCGTGAATCAGCTGGCTGCATCCGCCCGGCGCAGGCGAGCCAGGATAAATCGGCACCGACTTTCCGAAATTCAATCCTCCATCGTCGCTGCGCGAACAAAACGCCGTGGAAGCGGCGACCAGGACATTGCCGGATTGCCCACAATAATAAACCGCATCCGGATACACCGGATTGATTCCCGCAGGGATCGGATTCGGATACGGGCCAGCCCCGACGGTCTGGTGATCGTTGCTGCCATCGGGCGGATTGACCTGCGCCGGCGTCCAAGACGCGCCGTCGTCATCGGTAAACGACATCAAACTATTCAGGCCAACGAGGGCCGGTCCCGCTGATTGACTGTTCAACTGAGAAACAAACGTGCGTCCCGTGTTTGGATCGGTAAACAGAATCGGATCGAGCGATTTCGTTTTGGTCAGGAGAAATGAAACGTCTTTCCAATCGGCCGGGCACGCCTCGGGCACCGCTCCGACAGGCGTCTCTTGTTCCGGGAAAGTGACCTGCAACGTTTGCAAACCGGCGAGGAACATTGCGCGCTTCGTCGTCTTGTTGAACCCGATCGTCGGTTCGCCGGAGGCTTCACCGATCGTCGCCGGCGGCGCGAAATTGTAGTAACGCGGAACACCCGGCGCTGCGGCCGTGACCGGAATCGGCGGAGGCTGCACGATCCCTCCAGCGGTGGTCGTAATCGTGAGTTTGCCGACGTAAGCCTGCGATGAAGTGTTGGTGAAACCGCAAGCGATGACTTTGTAAGTCCCTTGCGCCAGATTTTTCCCTGTCACTGTCTCCGTCGGATCGCCGCCATCGCTTGAAGCGAGGGTGGTGCCGTCGGGATTAAGGACCGTGAGGATTTCATCATTCCCCGACGCGCCGTCCCACGAAATGTTGAATTCGAATTTCGCATTGAGCGCGTTGTAGATGCCGGCGGGCACATTGATCGTCGGCAGGTGCTGATCAACCGCCGGAGTGTCGGCGAGTTTCGTGCAATCGCTCGTCGGATTCGCCCCCACCGGAATTTCTCCAGTCCAGGTAACGACAACTTTTTGTCCGACCGTAGACGGCACCGTGATCGTACTCGCCGCCGGATTGGAAGCCCAACTGAAGACAGCGAGCGAAGCGCCGACGGCGCAAAGAACGAAGGTTAAAAGAAGGCGCGGGTTGAAGACGCCGGAATTCGAAACCGATTTGAAGTGCATAGAAGGATCCTTTCCTGAAATCGGGGATTGGATTGGGACTTGAAGCTGTATTCGGAATGACGCCCGCGTCGTGGATGCTTACATTTTCGTAATGTAGCGCCAGAAAAGAGGACGAGGCCGGTGCCGCCCGTTGAGTCCGAGCGAGTTGCGCAGACGCTTCGGATCGAAAAAAGAATGGAGCCGACGACGGGATTCGAACCCGTGACCTACGGTTTACGAAAATTCGAACGATCGGCGCGTGATGATCAACATTGGGATCCTGACGCAGTGATGGCGCGCGGTCGGGTCAGATAAGCTTAACGTTTGAAACTCTGGCGCAAATTTCTTGCGCCACCATTTTTTGCGCTGATTTCTCAGCCGGCCAATCCACGACGTTGACATGATTCGGATTATTGTCCGTTGGCGCGACGACAACGCGCAAACGCTGCTCTGCGAAGACCCTCGCGGAAACATCAGCGCGCCCGTAGAGTGTTTTCGGTATTGCATCGGCAATAGCCTTGCCGATTTGCCAAAGTAGCGGCTCTGTTAAATCGCCATGACGGGTCACTGATAAATCCGGATAGGGATGCGGAATTAGCGCCTCTGGGCGCAGGGTTTTATCGGCTCGAAGCCACCGGGATTGAACAATAAACCGAGCTAACAGCTCCTTTAGGCCAACTGTTTCATCCGGCATCTGGCTGATTCTTGCCCCGCGGACTTACGCGCCACCGTCCACACGAGAAATTAATTCGGCAATTGTTTGCGGAATATTTCCAAGAAACGGTTCTCTTCCATGGGCTCGGCTCGATCCGATGAGAGCAGCGTAATTCAGGTCTCCCTCTTCGCTGACGCTGATTGAGAGTGTACGCCTAGGACTGCGATACCATTCGAAAGTTAGTTCTCCGTCGGGGTCGATGCCTGGTGACGGCAGACGCACCCCGAGCGGTAAGTTGTCCAGAAACCTGCAGGCGTTACTATAAGCGGCAGGATTAATCGGACTCGCTCCGTAACCATCCCAGTTCGGTTCTGCGCATTCGTTTCCGAGTTCGGTTAGCTCTTGTCTCGCTTTTTCGAGTGCCGAACCAAACGTCTGTGAATGTTCAACGTGCTCTCGAATGTTACGCCGCTCGACTTCGACATACTTCGCCGTATCGCTTGTGCCACTGGTTAGGCTCGAAGTCGTTAAGACAGTTGAGACAGCGAGTTCAAGTATCATAGCAGGAATTCCTTTGTCTTGGGTGTAATACTGCCAAAGAAGAGAGTGTTTTTCAAGTAACGCATATCCGCTAAGCGCTCCCTCAGGTGTGCTTCGTTCGGCACTGCTGAATTAACCGTGAACACGTCAATGTCGAGTACTAACGTCGGCCCAAGTCCGGGAGATTCCGGTGCCTGAACTGTTCGAATAACGTTACACCGAAATTCAGTGCCCGGCACTCCGAGCATGTCCTGATGAAAAAAACCGTGCGAGTTCATTGCTAATGTCTTGGGCTGATGGGGGCCGCCTACCAAATAGTCGTCAAGGTCAATTCTTCCTGCTGGCAACCGGATTTGGTTGATAAAGCGCAGGCCGATTCGCTGCACTTCGGTGGGCTCAGCGATAGCCACATGAACACCCCAAAGGCGCAATGCCTCAGCCTCGAATTTTTGCCATCGTTGGTACGGCCGCAAACGTGCAAAGGAAAAAGCATTTCGGTCGAAGCGCGCTACTTGTTTGCCGTTAGAGGTTTGAAATTCTAACCCGGTCCATCCGAGATCGCTAACGACATGCTCGGCCTTGGCGGGATTTATTCGCATTTCCTGCTGCATCCGCCGACGGTTCAAGATTCGCGGGTATTCGGTTAGCCGGAGCGCGAGCGCTTCTCTAAGCTGACCTTCTTCCCAAGGGGCTTCCGCGCGCGCTCGTACCTCCAAGACCGCTTCTGTGATTGGCGCCCTCGATAAGTGTGGAAACTGTTCCGTTTTGGCAATGCCGGGTTCCGCTGTTGACATGCTGAAGGTGGGCTGCGGGGCGATCAACTCGATACTGTCATGTGATAATTGGCTTGCAACGTTTAACCGCATTGATCGGGCATTGGGCCCGCGCTGCCAACTCGAAGCTTGGTGCTCATTTCAGGTAGATTTTCCTGCGTTCATTCATCGAGTTTCCTAAGGGAATTTGGATGAATGAATGATGATGATCGTTCATCGAGACACACTCTCCTGGCACGAGCGGGCGGCAATCATTCGCAATCATCACGCGGCAATCGCAGTCATTGACGCCAAGCCAGCAGGAAAATGTTGTCAGATGTTGGCAAATAGAATCGGAAACGGTTCGTTTTGATGCGTTACGTTGCGAAATGCCCAGAAGACCATTTTCCCTTTTGAAACGCTGTTTGAGGATGGAGCCGACGACGGGATTCGAACCCGTGACCTACGGTTTACGAAACCGTTGCTCTACCAGCTGAGCTACGTCGGCGCGGGAATTAGCGGCCGGAACATGCCACCCGCGCGTCCGGGTGCAAGCGACGCTCGCCGGAAAAAACTTGCTTAAATTTTTCCCGCCTGTTGCTCTGACGGGACCACTCCACGAAATCCCCATGAGCAGCACCTCCGTTCCTGCACGCGACCTCCAGAAATGATCATCGGAATCCCGATTTATCAGAAGGTCGACCTTCTCGACGTGGCGGGGGCTTACGAAATCCTCAGCTTGATGAAGGAATTCGACCCGGTTCTCGCCGTCGAAGTCTATCTGATCGCGGCCAAGCGAGGAACGATCACCACGCGGGATGGTTTGATGTTGAAGCCGCACAAAATTTTTAGCGACGTCTCGCACCTCGATGTCTTGTGGGTCCCAGGCGGCGACCCAACCGCGCTGAAAAAGTTAATGAACGATCCGGCCCGGACCTATCTGGAATTCCTCATTACGCGCAGCAAAAACGCCCGCTTCGTCTGCTCGGTTTGTGAAGGTGCGTTGCTCTTGGCTAAAGCGGGGCTGCTCGATGGATACGAGGCGACCACGCACTGGGCGTTCCTTCCCTGCCTGACGCAATTCCCCGCCATAAAAGTGGTGGCTGGTTATCCGCGCTTTGTTGTCGATCGCAATCGGGTGACGGGCGGCGGGATCTCGTCTGGGCTCGATGAAGCACTGAAGCTGGTAGAACTCGTGAGCAGCTACGAAATCGCCCAGCAGATCCAGCAACGCACTCAATATTATCCATGTCCGCCCGTGGCGAGCGTCATTCCTCCCTCGGACCAATGTCCGCTGGATAGTTAAGTGCGGGCACTTCGTGCTGTAACTCCGGTCCGATCTGCGCGAATTACTCGCTGTGAATCGGCTCGAAGAAATTTTGGCCACGAAATGCGACGAGATCGCGCGGCTACGGACGCGCCGCGATGAGTTGCATCGTGCCGCGCTCTTGCGGAATGACCTTCGCGGCTTCGGGTCTGCGTTGAAACAAGGCGAAGGCAAAGTTTCGCTCATCGCCGAAGTAAAAAAGGCGTCGCCGTCCGCGGGAGTGATTGTTGAAACGTTCGATCCCGTTGCGATCGCGAAGAACTACGCGCGCGCTGGAGTCGAAGCGATTTCAATTCTGACTGACGAAAAGTTTTTCCAGGGGCATCTCGATTATCTGAAATTGATTCGCGAGCAGGTGCCCCAGCCTCTTCTGCGCAAGGATTTCATTCTCGATCCGCTCCAGATCGTGGAAGCGGCCAGTGCCGGTGCCGACGCGATCCTGCTCATTGTGGCAGCTCTCGATCAGCATCAGCTAATTAATTTGCTCGAAACCGCGGCAACCTATCAACTCGACGCGCTCGTGGAAGTTCACACGCTCGCCGAACTCGATCGCGCCCTCGAAACGCCGGCGCAAATCATCGGAATCAATAATCGGAACCTGGCGACATTCGAAGTCGATCTTGGCGTCACCGAAAAACTGAGCGAACAAGTGCCGGAAGAAATCGTCCTCGTAAGCGAAAGCGGAATCCGAACGGCTGAGGATCTCGCCCGGATCAAAGCGTGCGGAGTGGATGCAGTGTTGATCGGCGAGGCGTTGATGCGCGGACAGTCTGCGCTTCTGCAACGCAACGGCGGATCGTAAACCGTCTCTCGCGCGCTACCCTTTTCCCCAGCTCGAAGCTACGAGCTGTTTGATTGTGCTCCACAAGCCGGCGGGAGGACCGGCGGCCTTCGCCGACCTTGCAACCAACACCGGAACGTTCGCGCGATTCACAATTTCCCGCGTCACATCCCCCATGATGTAATGGCCCAGCGGTCCTCGCGTCGGCGATGAGCCGGTGACGATGAGATCGTGACCGCGTTCACTGACTTCGGCAAAAATCTGGTCGAGCACGAACCCGTGACGAACGCGCACTTCGACGAGCACGCCGAGTTTTTCCAGGCTCTGTTTTTGCGCGAGCAAATTGCGGCCGAGCTCCGACCCGGATTGCAGCAAACGTTCGACGTCTTCCTCGAGCCGCATCAGGTCGGCGTAAATCGCGGGCGGTTCAGCCATGACGTGCAGGAGCGTGACCGAGGCGCCCACGGCGGCGCCAAGTTTGCCGGTCAATTCCACCGCCGCGTCGATGTATTTTTTCCCGCCGGTGCAAACGATGAAACTCTTCAACGTCTCGCAAACGCCGGTCGCCAACAGCACCGGAGTCGGGATCGCCTTGATCACCTCGTAAGTTTTTCCCGAGCGCCAATAAGGTCCGCTGCTCGTCTTTCGCCGTCCGCCGATAATCGTCATGTCGTAACGCTGCGACTTCGTTTGCTCCAGGATTTCGCGGATCGGTTCACCGGAGCGCGTCACGATCTCGGGTGAAACGCCGAAGCGCCGGAGTTTTTCCGCCTCCCTCTCGAGCGCGTCGCGCAACGGCTTTTCGTCCGCCGACACTTCGGAGATCCCGAGCAACGTCGCTTCAGCTTTGGTCGGCGCCGCGACCAGTCCAGCCAGGAGAACCGGTTTGTCCGCCGGGTCGGTGCCGTCGCTGCAAATGAGAATGCGCATACCCTAAAGTTTGTGGCCGGTTACCATGGTGTAGATCACGATGGCGGCGCCGATCAATGGCAGCGGCACGAACGCCATCCGAATTTTCGGGCCCGCAAAATACTGCGTGGAGATCGCGCCGATTTGCGCGCCAATCGCCGCGCCGGTGTGCATGACGAGCGCGATCAGAATGTCGACGTTGCCTTTGAGCGCGTGGCTGAACGTTCCGTAGCTGGCCGAGATGATAATCTCGAAAAGATCGGTCCCCACCGCGAGGTGCGTGGGAATTCCGAGAACGTAAACGAGCATCGGCATTCGAATGTAGCCGGCGCCGCCGCCGAGGAATCCACTGAACAAACCGCCAATGAAGGAGACCAGAATGATCACCCAGAGCGAGATCGCTTTCACGCCGGACGCTGGCAGCGAAATCATCGGCCAGATTTTCAGTCGCTGGATGGCTTCCGTTCGGTGACTGAAAGAAGACTCGTCTCTTTTCGCCGCGGTCCCTGGCGTCTTGGTCCGCGGCCCGCGTCTCTTCTGGTAGCGCAGAGTCCGCCACGCTTCCCAGATCATAAAACTCGAGATGCTGACGTAGATCACAATCGAGACAATGCTGACGACGAAGTTGATATTTCCGGCGCGCTTTAACATCTGGATCAATTGCGCGCCGACTTCGGCGCCACCCATCGTGCCGATCGCCATGATCAGTCCGAGCTTTAGATCGACATTGCCCAGGGCACGATGCCGCCTCGCTGCCACGACCGATTTGCCAACGATGTGCGCGAGGTCAGTCCCGACCGCGAAGCTCCAATCCAACCCAACGGCGCGCAGCGCAGGTCCCGCGATAAAACTTCCGCCAACGCCAAAAAACCCGCCCAAAATTCCGATGACAAATCCGACCACCACCAGATAGACGGGGCTGATATGCGAGTTCGAGATTGGGAAGAACATGGCTTATTGGGCGCGACGCAGGATCCGCAGCAGCCAGGTCGTCACGCTTTCGAGCAACACTGCCTGGCCGATGATCAGCAGGATCGCCATCAACGCGTAAAGTTTCACGTGGTGCAGGTGCAAATCCTGGAGCCAATCGGCGAGAAAATGGAGGACGAGAAAGAAATAAACCGTTACGAAAACGATGTAGATCACGAGTTCGAACAGGAACGCCCGCAACGTCTTTGTTTTCTCGTTCTTGGTCGGCCCGCGGGTCATCTCCTTCACTTCGCCGTTCATCTCACGGTTGGTCGCGCCTGTTTATATTCGGAGCAGATTTCCATTTGCGCCCGAGGGCTTTCTTTCTACGTTCCAGTTCGCTTTTTAGCGGGAAACTATGGCCGACGCAGCAAACAAATACCCCGAAAACGTTCAAGGACCTTACTACGTCGATGATCAGTGCATCGACTGCGATCTTTGCCGCGAGACGGCGCCCGCGAATTACAAACGCAACGACGACGGCGGCCACTCCTACGTTTACAAACAGCCGGAGAGCCCCGAGGAAGAAGCGCTTTGCAAGGAAGCGATGGAAGGTTGCCCGGTCGAAGCCATCGGCAGCGACGGCGGATAGTTTCTGTAGCCGTCGCCTGGGCGACGCCCCACGATGTCGGTTAATCCACCGGTCGCGCTCAGCATCGCCGGTTCGGACAGCAGCGCCGGCGCCGGGATTCAGGCGGACCTGAAAACGTTCGGCGCGCTCGGCGTCTACGGATTGACGGCGGTGACGTGTGTGGTCGCGGAAACGCCGGGTCGCGTTTCGAAAATCGAACCAGTCAGCGCAGAACTCGTGCGTGAGCAGATTGAACTTCTGCTCCGCAGTTTTCCTGTCGCTGCCATCAAGACCGGACTGCTGCTCTCGGCCGAAATCATCGCCGCGATCGCGGAAGCGCTCCGCGGTAGTGGATCAAGGCCACTTGTTATAGATCCCGTGATGGTGGCAACGAGCGGTGACGCGCTCCTGCAAGACGACGCGATCGAAACTTACGAGCAGGGTTTATTTCCGCTCGCCACTCTTCTCACTCCGAATCTCGGCGAGGCGTCGCGTCTGCTCGGTCGGCCGATCGAGGATGTCGCCGCAATGCGCGAAGCGGGTAAGGCGCTGGTAAAAAAGTACGGCGTCGCCGTCCTGGTGAAAGGCGGACATTTGTCCGGGAACGAAGCGATCGATCTGCTTTTCGTGGGCGACAACGTCATCGAATTCTCGGCGCCGTTTTCCCGCGGTGTCGCGACCCACGGCACCGGTTGCACTTACTCCGCCGCCATCACGGCCGAGCTCGCGAAAGGTTTGTCTCTCGAAGAAGCCGTTCGCCGCGCGAAGGAATTTGTTTCAGCGACAATCGCCCAGCACTACGCGTGGGACCGCATCCACGCTCTCAATCATTCGCCGACGCGCTGACCGGATTTTTTTCCCAATGCCGGACCCGCATCGCTTCGAGCGCAGCCGCCGTCTCCGCCTGCTTTTTGCTCTTCCCTTTTCCCTGCCCCAGCTCGATGCCCTCCCAAACCGCGCGCACGACAAACGTCTTGGAATGTTCCGGCCCCGTTTGCGACAACACTTCGTAGACCGGGCTGCGCGGCGAGATTGCCTGGAGTAATTCCTGTAGTTGGCCCTTGGGATTCACGTCGATCGGTTCCTCCACCAGCTGGGCCAGCTCCGCGGCCGCTTGTTCGAGAATAAACTTCCGCGCCGTGGCCAGATCGCTATCCAGATAGATCGCGCCGACCAGCGCTTCGAACGCATCGGCCAGCGTCGAATTCCGGACGCGTCCGCCGCTTGCTTCCTCTCCGCGGCCCATCATCAGATGTTTTCCCAAATCCATCGCCGCCGCGTGGACTGCCAGCGCTTCGCGCGAAACCAGACGCGCCCGCAGCTTCGTCAGTTTCCCTTCCGCTTCCGCGGTGAAATAACCGTAGAGATGCTCGGTCATGACGAGCTGGAGCACCGCGTCCCCCAGAAACTCCAGCCGCTGATTGTCGAAATGGTGGCGATGCGTCTCGTGTCGCAGGCTCGGATGGGTGAGCGCCTCCGCCAAGAGGAGCGAATTCCGGAACTTGTAGCCGATGCGTTTTTCGAGCGGATTCACCCGAGGCGAATGCTAACCTCCGCCGGGGAGTTTTCCAATTCACTACTTCTTCTGGAGAATCTCAATCGACGTCACCAAGTCCAGGGCCCGCTGCAGAACGGCATCGTGCACGCCGCTTTTTTCCGGGTTCGTTTTCCGTCGTTGCGCCGCTTCCATCGCTTCCAGCTCCGGATTCTTGCCGGAGATCAGCGCCGCTTCGTTCAGATGCGGCCGCGAATTCTCCACCACGAACGGCGTCATCCCTTTTTCGCGGCTCGCCTGAAACACTTCGCGCTTATCCGCCACCGGCATCTCCACCGGAAGATCCGGTTTCAAACCGCCCGGGAAAAGCGGATTGCCCTCCGGCAAAATCGCTTCGCCTACCGCAACGCGCAGCACTTTTCCGCTCGGCAATTTCAAATCGGAATACTCCACCGCGCGACCGGCGCTCGGTTGCCCGATGACGATCGCCTTCTCGTAAATGTGGATCACGCCCGCAACCGCTTCCGCCGCGCCCGCCGTGTCGCCATCAGCCAGCACCACGAGCAAGCCTTGATATGCGGGATCGCGATCCGAGGTGAACGTCCGCTCCTGTCGCGCCGTCGTTTTGCGCAGAGTGAAAAGCGTTTTGTTTTTCGGGCAAAAGCGTTTTGCGAATTCCGCCGCGATCGCGAAATCGTTCGTCGCCGGACTCGCGCGAAAGTCGAGGACGACGGCATCCACTTTTTTCGTCGCGAAATTTTGCAGATTAGAGTCGAGCGCGTCGAGGTTCCCCTTGTTCAAAATCCCGAGCCGAAGATAGCCGACGTGGCCGTCGAGGATCTCGGCGTAAAACGGCGTGGCCGTTTCACCGGCGTCCGCATTTGCGCTCGGAAGAAGAATCACGCCGCGCCCGAGCCGCGCGAGAATTCCTTCGAACGCGGCGCGGCTCAGCTCGGTCTCGTTGAGCGCGTCCGGTTTGATGTAGTTGCTCTTCAACAATTGGATCGCCTCTTTCAGATCGGCCGAATCCATCGAGTCGATCAGGGCGCGCGTCGTCGGGGTGGCGGAAGGCTCCGCCGCCGCGGAGGGAGAAGGCGAAGTTTTCGCGGGTGGTTGCGCGCCGGAAACGGCCGCCGCACTCCAGGAGCACAGACCGGCGAGCAGAAGAGCAAAGCAGCGCGACATCAGTGGCTCACGTTATCGGCGGCCGCGCTCAGAGCAATGTCGCGACGATAATGGCAACCCTCGAAATGAATTTGCGAAACGATTTCATAAGCACGCTCGCGCGCCGCCGCGATCGTATCGCCCAGCGCGGTCACTGCGAGCACGCGGCCGCCGCTCGTCACGATCCCGCCATTCTGTTGCCGTGTGCCGGCGTGGAAAATTTGCACGTCCTCGGAGGCAGCACGGTCCAGGCCGGAAATCGGTTTGCCAACGTCATACTTTTCGGGGTAACCGCCGGACGCCATCACGACAGTCACGGCCGGTCGCGGATCCCACTCGATCTTCGCGTCGTCGAGTTGGCCATCGATGGTCGCTTCCAACAGCGGCAGCAGATCCGATTTCAACCGCGGCAAAATCGCCTGCGTCTCCGGATCGCCGAACCGGCAATTGAATTCGAGCACCCGCGGCCCGTCGGCCGTCATCATCAATCCCGGGAAAAGCAGACCGCGAAACGTCACGTTCGTTTCCCGCAAACCATCGAGTAACGGACGCATCACTTCGCCTTCGAAGCGCGATTGCATTTCCGCATCGAAGTTGTTTGCCGGACTGAACGCGCCCATGCCGCCGGTGTTCGGCCCGGCGTCGCCGTCGAATGCGCGTTTGTGGTCCCGCGCACTCGCCAGCATCCGAAAATTCTTCCCGTCCACCAGCGCATGCAACGAACACTCGGTGCCGGCCAGGCATTCCTCGATCAACAAGCGCCGCCCCGCGTCGCCGAAGCGTCCCTCACTCATCATCGCCGCCACCGCGGCCTCGGCTTCGTCTACATTTTTCGCGACGATCACTCCTTTTCCCAGCGCCAGTCCGTCCGCCTTAATCACGATCGGAAAATGTGACTCGTGCAAAAACGCCAGAGCCGCTTCCTGTTTTTCAAAGATCGCCGTGCGCGCCGTCGGAACGTGCTTCGCTCGCATTAGTTCTTTTGCGAATATTTTCGAGGACTCCAATCGCGCCGCTAATTTCGTCGGCCCGAAAATTCGCAGACCTTCGGTGTCGAAATGATCGACGATTCCAGCCGCGAGCGGATCGTCAGGGCCGACAACCGTCAACTCGATCCGATTTTCTTTCGCGAAACGCGCCATCGCCGGCACATCGCCCGCCTTTATCGCGACGTTCTCGCCGAGCTGTTCGGTGCCGGCATTCCCCGGCGCGCAGAAAATCCGATCGACGCCCGGCGATTGCCGCAGTTTCCAAACCAGCGCGTGTTCGCGGCCACCGCTGCCGACGACGAGAATTTTCACGGGACCGCAGCGTCCTTGGGAAACGAGGCGAGTGCAAGTTGCTCGCGCGCCGAAATCGCGATTGCTTCTCGACCAATGACTCGCGTGTTTCTTCTTTCGCCCGCCTACGCCGGCGGCCGGCGCGCCCAAATGATCATGAGCGAGCGCGCCCAGTTCGATCTTGCCCGGCGATTGCGCAGCGAAAAACCTCCGACGCTCGGCGAAGTCTTTGCCTTTCTGAGCGGGCTCTACTTTCGAGGAAAACTCGCCTACGCGAATGCGTTTGCGCCGTCGCGTCGCCGGCGGTCGTCGGTCCTCGTCATTACGCCAACGCGCGGCCTCGTTCCCGCAGCGAGCCCGATCGTTCTCGCGGATCTCCGCGAATTCGCCGAGGTCGACATTGACGAAAACGATCCGCGTTATCGCGCGCCGCTCGAGCGCGACGTGCAACGGCTCGCAAAAAAATTACCGCCCGACGCCGAGATCGTTCTCCTCGGCAGCATCGCCAGCGCAAAATACGTCGACGTCCTTCTCCAGCATTTCGGCAAGCGACTCTGTTTCCCCGCCGATTTCGTCGGTCGCGGCGACATGAGCCGCGGCGGATTGCTGCTCCGCTGCGCCGTCGATCGTTGCGAGCTCAATTACATTGCCGTTGCCGGCGCCGTCCGAAGAGGAAAACGCCCGCCGAAGCTCGAGCCCCGAAGGTACACGAAATAATGGCGCTCCAAATCAAACCGCCACTTGCACCAATGGAAGCCCGCTCCGTCGACGAAATTCCTGTCGGCGACGAATGGCAATACGAGTCGAAGTGGGATGGCTTTCGTTGCATCGCTTTTCGGGACGGCGACAAAATTTTTCTGCAATCGAAGGCCGGCCAGCCGCTCGCGCGTTATTTTCCCGATGTCCTCGAAGCGCTTCGACGGCTGCCAGCAAAACGTTTCGTGCTCGATGGCGAGCTCGCCATTCCCTTTAACGGCGCGCTTTCTTTCGATGAATTGCAATTGCGCCTGCACCCGGCGGCCAGCCGCGTTCAGAAACTCGCGGCCGCGCATCCGGCGCTCTTCATCGTCTTCGACCTGCTCGCAGATTCGGCTGGCAGATCACTTCTCGCCCGACCGCTGCGCGAACGCCGGAAACAGCTCGAACCATTCGCGCGCGCGAATTTCAAAACGAAAACCGCCGTCCGATTGTCGCCCGCGACGACTGATCTAAAGCAGGCAAAGAAATGGTTCGATAAAACCGGCGGCGATCTCGATGGCGTAATTGCGAAGTTGATCGACACGCCCTACGCCTCCGGTGAACGAACGGCGGTGATGAAAATAAAACAAATCCGCACTGCGGATTGCGTCGTCGGCGGTTTTCGTTACGCGACCGGCGCCCGCGTTATTGGGTCGTTGCTCCTTGGCCTTTACGATGACGATGGTTTGCTTCATCACGTCGGTTTCACGTCGGCGTTCAAGGCGAGCGAACGCCCGGCGCTGACGAAGAAATTCGAGAAGCTTCGGAAAGCTCCAGGCTTTACCGGTAACGCGCCGGGCGGTCCGAGCCGGTGGAGCACAGAGCGAACGGGCGAATGGGAACCGGTCGATCCCAAGATCGTCGTCGAAGTGACCTACGACCATTTCACCGGAGGACGTTTCCGGCACGGAACGAAAATCGTTCGTTACCGTCCCGACAAAGCGCCGCGCCAATGCACAATGGATCAGGTCGAGCATCGCGAAGGCAAATCGCTGGCTCTGCTCTGACGTTACTTCTCCGCGTTCAGCTCGAAATCGATTTTTACCTCGTAGTAGCTTTTCTGCGCCAACCCGTCCGGCAATGCGTCGACCTGCGTCACCCGTTGCGCGATGGCGGTGACCGATTCATCCATCACCACATTTCCTGACGGCTTCACGATCGCGAACTTCGATACCCGGCCATCTTTCTCGATCCGGATTTTCACAATCGTCGACATCTTCGCGCCGGTGGCGACGATGCTCTTTGGCTGCTCCCACGCTTTGTGAAAGCGATCGTGAAGCATCGTTCCGTACCAGGCGAACTCAGACGGCTGCGTAGTCCCGCTACCCGAACCTTTGCTGGATTTGTCCGGCTTATCGGAATTTTGAGTCGCCGACGTGCTCGAATCCTTCTTCTCCGGCGCGGATTTCTTTTCGTCCTTTTTCTCTGAAGGCTTGGGCGTCGGTTTCGGTTCGTCGCTTTTCTTTGGCGTAGCCTTCTGAGTCGGTTTCGGCGTTGGCTTGGGAGATTCTTTCGGCGTCGATGACGGCGACGGGCTTGGTTTCGGTCGAGCCGTTGGTGTCGGCGTGGGTGAAGGCAACTGAATTTCGCTTTTCGCGATTGCGAGGCTCGGCGCAGGTTCCGGTTTCTCGCGCTCGGCTGGAGTGGGTGACGGCGCCGGCGTCCTCCGCGGTTCCGCGGCGGCCGACGCTTCGCTATTCATCCAAACGACGGTCTCCAGATTCGGCGGCGCAGGATCGCGACTGCCACGCGCGAGGGCGAGGAGAATGGCGAGATGGGCGACAGCGATCAGCGCAACGTTCCGCCAGAAGCGCGCGTCTCGTGGCATCACGGTTTCGTTTCCGCCTTCGTGGCGATGCCGACCTTGGTGATCTGGGCGCGCTGGAGCGCGTCCATCAGCGAAATCAGTTTCTGCACCGGCAAATCGCGATCGGGCCGGATAACGATCGCCACCTCGGGATTGGCGCGTTTCAATTCAGTCAATCGTGCGACCAACTCGGCGGCGGCCACGGTTTTGTCGTTGAGTTTGATCGCCTCACGGCGGTCGATTGAAATCGTCTGGACCTGCCCGGCTTTCACGGGCGCGTTCGCCGCGCCGCTCGATGGAATGATCAGGTTCACGCTGTTCTCGAGCAGCGGCGTTGTGATCATGAAAATGATCAGCAAGACGAAGGCGAGATCGAGCAACGGCGTGATGTTGATCTCGGACAGCGTCGAAAGATAGTGCCGCTGGGAATAGCGTCTCATCGTCGGAACTCCGTCTCGCGCACGGAATGGTCCACGTATTTGTGCTCGAACTCCGACGCGAGCTCGGCCGCGAAGTTATCCATCTCCACGATGATGCCGCGGATGCTCGTGACCAAAAAGTTGTAGCCGAACATCGCGGGGATCGCGACGCAGAGCGCGGTTACCGTCGTGATGAGCGCGCCGGAAATGCCGGGCGCCATCGTCGTTAAATTTGGCGACCCGGCGACCGCGACATCCGTGAACGTGTCCATCACGCCCCAGACGGTGCCGAGCAATCCGAGAAAAGGCGCGCCGCTCACCGCCGTCGCGAGAAGAATCATCTGCGACTCCAGGCCAAGCGCGGTCTCGCCGACGGTGCGTTCCATGGCGGCGTTGACGGCGTGCATTTGCGCGGGCGCAATTTTTTCTGCAACTCCGAGGCGCGCTTTGAAGGTTTCGTCCACTTCCGCCGAGCCGAGGAGTTGAAACGTCATCTCTTCGCAGCCGGCGCGGTAAACATTGAAGAGAGGCGCGCCCGGAAAGTTCGCGCGGTTCTCGAATAGCCGCAGCGGCTGGCGATCTTTCCGAAACGCCGCCCGGAAACGGGCCGTCTGTTTTCGCGCGAACTGGATCACGCGCAGCTTCGTGATCATGATCGACCAGCTGAAGATGGAGACGATCGCGAGAAGCGCGAGGACGATCTTGCCGGCGATGGTCGAGTGTTCGAACGCGAAGGTAAGACCGCCGGTCGCCAGGATGATCGGAAGTAGCATGTGCGCCAACTCGCCGGATTAATACCGGAGTTTTGCCGAAAGCGAAAGGTGGATCGCGAATCAGCGCGCGTTTTTCAGCGCCCGCGGATAAGTTGGATATCGGCGCGACCAGACGATGAAACCGATGCCGATCGCGACCGTGAAGAAGGAAAAGAATTGGCCGCGGGTAAACATTCCAACCAGCGGTGCGTCCGGTTCGCGAAAATTCTCCACGATGATCCGGAGAATTGAATACACGATCAGGAACAACCCGGTGATGAAACCATTCGGCGTCCGGAATCGCGTTCGCACAAACCAGAGAATCGCAAACAGCACGGCGCCTTCGAGCGCGGCTTCGTAAAGTTGGGAAGGATGGCGCGGCGTCAGGATTCCGCGCAAAACGTCGGCGATCTTGGGATTCGTTCGGACGGATTCAATAATGGAATCCAGCGATCTGATCGACGGATCGACCTGCTGACAGGCGACCAACGCGCGATCGGCTTCCGCTGCGTTACCGGCGTCGAGCAATTCCTTGGGAAACTGCATGGCCCAGGAAACGTTCGCGGCGCGGCCGTAGAGCTCGCCATTGATGAAATTCGCGCAGCGACCGAGGAACAATCCGATGGGCGCGACGACGCAGAGGTTGTCGCCGGGGTTCGTCCAGGGAAGCTTATGCCGGCGCGAGTAGATGAGAGTGAAAACAACGACGCCGAGAATGCCGCCGTGGCTCGACATTCCACCTTCCCAGACGCGTAGAATCGACAGCGGATCGCGCAACATCTCGGGCTTGTAGAAAATCACGTAACCGATCCGGCCACCGACCATGACTCCAAAAAACGCGACCCAGGTGACGAAATCGCCGAGCGCATTGATTGGCAGATCGAGATAACCGCGCTTCGACAAAACTCGCAGAAGCAACCAGGCAAAAACAAATGCGAGGACGTAGGCCATTCCGTACCAGCGCGGGCCGACGTTGTCGTAGATGCGAAAGATAAACGGATCGAGATTGTGAACGTAGTAGGCGAACACGGCACGCGATCTTCCGCGATGTTGTGGAAGTGGGCAATAGCTCGCTTGCGTTGTAGCGACGGCGCTACAACTACGCGGCGCGCGAGGACACGCCGTTCTTCCGCGGCTTCGCTTTCAACACTTCTCGCAAGAACGGCGCGGTGCGACTGATCCGGCTCTTCGCGATTTCTTCCGGCGTCCCGGTCGCAACGACTTCTCCGCCTTCCGCGCCCGCTTCCGGTCCCATGTCGACGATGTAATCGGCTTCGCCCATGATGCTAAGATTGTGTTCGATCACGATCACGGTGTGGCCTTCATCGACGAGGCGGTGCAACACCTTGAGAAGCAACTCCACGTCCGCCATGTGCAACCCGATCGTCGGTTCCTCCAAGAGATAGAGCGTCGACTTCGGTTTGCGCATTTTGCGGATGCGCTCGTTCTGGGCTCGGCCGATTCCGCGAGTCAATTCCGTCGTGAGCTTCAGCCGTTGCGCTTCGCCACCGCTCAACGTCGGACTGGGCTGGCCGAGCTTCAGATATCCGAGACCGGTATCGACCAGGAGCGACAGCGGTCGCGCGATCTTCTGGTTCGCGGAAAAGAACGCGGCCGCCTGGTCGATGGTCATTTCCATCACGTCGCCGATGCTCTTTTCGTTGTAGAGAACTTCGAGAGTTTGCGCGTTGTAACGCCGGCTGCCGCAATTCTCACACGGCACGTAGCTGCTCGGGAGAAAACTCATCTCCAGCTTGATCGCGCCCTGACCGGCGCAGGTCTCGCAACGGCCGCCTTCGGTGTTGAACGAAAAGCGGCTTGGCGAATAGCCCCGCATCCGCGAGACCGGCAACTGTCCGTAAAGTTTCCGGATTTCGTCGAAAACTTTGATGTAGGTCGCCGGCGTCGAGCGCGACGTTTTGCCGATCGGCGACTGGTCGACTTCGTAAACGGTCTCGAAAGCGTCCGCGCCGGATATTTGCGAAATCAATTCACGCTGCGACCCATGTTTCTTTTTTAGTGCGTCCTTCACCGCCGGCAGCAGCACCGAACGCATCAGCGTCGATTTTCCCGATCCGGAAATGCCGGTGATAACGGAGAGACGCCCGACCGGAAAACGCACCTCCACATTTTTTAAATTGTTCGCGTGCGCGCCGCGGATTTCGATCCATTGCTCGACGTCGCCTAACGAACGCCGTGCCGTCCGCGTCGGATGGCAGAGCGGATTTTTCAAGCAACGCCCGGTCTCAGACCCTCCGTGCTTTTCGATGTCCGCCAGCGTCCCCTGCACCACAACTTCACCGCCGTGAATGCCCGCGCCCGGTCCGAGATCGATGATGTGATCGGCGCGCCGCATGGTTTCTTCGTCGTGCTCGACGATCACGAGCGAGTTTCCTTTTTGCCGCAACGCAGTCAGCGTTTCGAGCAGGCGCAAATTATCGCGCGGATGGAGCCCGATCGTCGGCTCGTCGAGAACGTAGAGCACGCCGCGCAAATTCGAGCCGAGCTGCGCCGCCAGCCGAATCCGCTGCGATTCACCGCCGCTCAACGTTTTCGCCGAGCGGCCCAGCGCGAGATAACCGAGCCCAACGTTTTGCATGAAGCGCAATCGTTGTGAAATTTCCGGCACGAGATCGTCGGCGACCGTTTTCTCGTTGCCGCGGAAACGCAGTTTGCCGACAAGCTGCAACGCTTCGCCGGCGGAGAGCGCGGTAAAGTTGTCGATCGTGCGGCCCTGCAAACGCACATGACGCGCCACGGGATTCAGCCGCGAGCCGTGACAGGCCGGACACGGCACCGCTTCTTCCTCGTCGATCCATTCCGATTCGCGTTCCGCCGCCAGCTCGTTTTCGAGAACCGAATCGCCTGTATCTTCGGCCCCAGTCTGTTTGTCGCGGTCCCAGATTTCACCAAAGCCGCCGCATTCTTCGCATGCGCCGTGAGGAGAGTTGAATGAGAACAGCCGCGGATCGAGTTCCTCGAACGCACGCCCGCAACCGGGGCAACTCATCTCCGTGCTCATGACAGTGAGGCGATGTTTCGAATCGAGCAGGTGCGCCGTGCCGCGGCCAATATCGAGCGCGCGCTGGATCAGATTACGCGCTTTCAGGATTCGCTTCGCGTCAATCGCGCCGACCACGACGTCGATCGTGTGTTCCTTGAAACGCTCGAGCTTCCGAAACTGCGTTACCGGAATGATCTGGCCATCGACGAAAAGCGTGTCGAACCCCTGGCGCTCCGCCCAGCGCGCCACGTCGGTGTGGAATCCTTTCCGCGCTTTGACTAGCGGCGCGAGCACTTTGAGCGGCCCGCGTTTCACCGCCGTCTCGAGCTGGCGAACGATCGCGGCGACGCTTTGCTTTTCCACAGGAAGATCGCAGTCCGGACAAAATTGCGTTCCTGTTTTCGCGAAGAGAAGTCGAAGAAAATGATAAACCTCGGTGACAGTAGCGACGGTGGACTTTCCGCCACCGCGCGTGACGCGCTGTTCGATGGCGACACTTGGCGGCACGCCTTCAACCAGATCGACGTCCGGTTTCTCCAACTGCTCGACGAACTGCCGCGCATACGGCGACATGCTATCGAGGAATCGGCGTTGTCCTTCCGCGAAGAGAATGTCGAACGCGACGGTGGATTTTCCCGAGCCGCTCAAGCCGGTGATCACGACTAACTGATCGCGTGGGATCGAGAGCGAAATGTCCTTGAGATTATGCTCTCGCGCGCCGTGGATGCGGATAGCGCCCGCACGATTTTTATCCTGGAGCGCGGGCTTCCAGCCCGCTTCGTCCGGCATTTCGCCGAGCGGCTCCTCGGCGGCGCGGAGTGAAGTTTTAACGTCTTCGTCAAAATAGGTTGGGTTCTGGATTCGCGGCGACGCGGCGCGAAGGGCGGGCTGGAAGCCCGCGCTCCTTTTTCGCAACACCTGCCGCAAATACCGCCCGGTGTGCGACGCCTCCACTTTTGCCAGCGCCTCCGGCGTTCCCATCGCCACAAGTTCTCCACCCTCGTCGCCCGCTTCCGGTCCGAGATCGATGATCCAGTCGGCGCACTTAATCACTTCCAGATTGTGCTCGATCACGACAATCGTGTTGCCGGCATCGACCAGGCGCTGAAAAAGCCGCATCAGGATCGCAACATCATCGAAATGCAACCCGGTAGTCGGCTCGTCGAAAATGAAAAGCTTTCCGGTGTCCGCCTTCGGCTCTCCGATCTCCGTCAGGTGCCGGACTAACTTGAGCCGCTGCGATTCGCCACCGGAAAGGGTGTTGAGCGGCTGGCCCAACCGCAAATAACCGAGACCCACTTCGTCGAGGACATCGAGTTTGTCGCCGAGCGTCTTCGACTCGCCGATCTGGGCGAAGAACTGGATCGCTTCGCTCACCGTCATTTCCAAAATGTCGTGGATCGATTTGCCGAAGACTTTCACGCGGAGGACGTGAGGTTGAAACCGCTTGCCTTCGCATTCGGCGCAGCGCACGTAGAGATCGCTCAGGAATTGCATCTCGATCTTCTCGAAGCCGGTGCCGCAGCAGCGTTCGCAGCGGCCGCTGCCGGAGTTGAACGAGAAGGCGCTCGCGGTCAATCCCTGCGCCATTGCTTCCGATTGCGCGGCGAACATTTCCCGGACGCGATCGTAGAGGCCGAGATACAGGATCGGAGTCGAACGCGGCGTACGCGCGAGCTGCGTTTGATCGACCATCACGACTTCGCCGATGCGGTGCGCGCCGGTCACTGACTTGCAGGCGCCCGGCTCGTTTTCGCTCGATTGGCCTTTGGCGACCATTAGGTGCCGGTAAAGCACATCATGGATCAACGTCGATTTGCCGGAGCCGGAAACGCCGGTGACGCAGTTGAAAATCCGGAGCGGAATTTCGACGTCGAGATTTTTGAGATTGTGCTCTCGCGCGCCGGTGATTTTAAGCAGGCCCGATGATTTGCGACGTGATTTCGGGATTGGAATCGATTTGCGTCCGCTGAGGTAATCCGCGGTAAGCGATTTTGGGAAATCCTTCAGCGGCCCATTGAAAACCAGCTCGCCGCCGTACTCACCGCGTCCCGGACCGATATCGACGATGTTGTCCGACGCCCGGATGATTGCTTCTTCATGCTCGACCACGAGCAGCGTGTTCCCCTTGTCGCGCAGATCGTGCATCACGCGGACGAGACGACCGACATCGCGCGGATGCAGACCGACGCTGGGTTCATCCATAACGAACAGAGTGTTCACCAGCGACGCGCCGAGACACGTCGTCAGATTTACTCGTTGCACTTCGCCGCCGCTCAAGGTGCGCGTCGACCGATCGAGCGTGAGATAACCGAGCCCGACTTCGCAGAGATAACGGAGTCGCGCGACGACTTCATTCCGGAGCATCTCGGCCGTTGAGTCGTTGGGCGGCAAGGCCAGGCCGGCAAAAAGCTGACGTGCGTCGCTGATGGAAAGCAGCGCTACTTCCGGCAACGTCCGCGCTACTTCGCGCGTCCCATTTCGCGGCGGCGAAACGATCCGGTAATTCAGCGTCTCGGGTTGGAAACGGCCGCCCTTACATGACGGACAGGTCGTATACGCGCGGTAACGGCTGAGCAAAACCCGGACATGCATTTTGTAGGTCTTGCTCTCGAGCCATTTGAAAAATCCGCGGACGCCGTACCAGCGGTCGTTCTCAGCCAACTCCTCGGCGTCGGTGTCTTCATCGCGCGCTTCGCCGTTGATCACGAAATCCTGGTCGGCTTTTGGCAAGTCCTCGAACGGAATGCGCACATCGATTTCGTTCCGCGCGCAGGCCCGCATGAGGTCGCGTTGCGATTCGCCCATTTCTTCCCCGCGAAAAACGCGGACCGCTCCTTGCGCGATCGAGAGCGATCGATCGGGAATGGCTTTGTTTAGATCGATCGCGATCGTGCGGCCGAAACCGCGACATTCGGGGCACGCGCCGAGTGGATTGTTAAAGCTGAAGAGCCCCGGCGTCGGCGGACGAATATCGAGATCGCAATGCGCGCAATGCCAGCCGGTCGAGAAAGGATGTTGCTCGTTCTTGTTGTCTAGGGCGATGACGTTGATACGATCTTTGCCGAAACGCAGCGCGGTCTCGATCGCTTCGACTAAGCGCGCGCGGTTCGCTTCACTAACCGCAACTCGGTCCTGGATCACCTGGACGCGCGCGCCCAAGCGTTTGATTTTTTTGTCGGAATCCACCCGAACGATTTCGTTGTCGATCCAAACGCGCAGATAACCTTGTTGCTGGATGAAATCGAAGAAGGCGCGCGGCTCCGTTTTCGGCGGCACCCCCACCCAAAAAGTGAGCAGCACATTTTGGGTGGAGAGTTCCTGGAAAATATGATCGGCGATTGAGCGCGCTGTCTCCGGCCGGATCTCGCGGCCGCAATTTGGACAAAATGCGCGAGCGACCCGCGGCATGAGGAGCTTCAGATAATCGTTGATCTCGGTCATCGTGCCGACGGTCGAGCGGGAACTCTTCACCGGGTTCGCCTGTTCGATGGCGATGGCGGGTGGGATGCCGCGGATCTCGTCAACGCGCGGCTTGTCCATGCGATCGAGAAACTGCCGCATGTAGGGGCTAAACGTTTCGACGTACCGGCGCTGGCCCTCCGCGTAGATCGTGTCGAAGGCCAGGCTCGATTTGCCGCTCCCGCTCGGGCCCGTGATGACGGTTAATTTTCCCAGCGGCAGATCGAGATCGATCCCCTTGAGATTGTTCTGGCGCGCGCCGCGAATCTCGACGCAGCCGCTATCAGGCGGCGCGATGAGGCAAGGTTTTTCGGCGGTCGTTGAACCCACCGGAGACTATCCGATTGCGGGCCCGCAACTGCAAATTTTCGCGTGGAAAAACGGTGTCTCTTCTGTAGCCGTCGCCCTGTGGGCGACGCGAGCTCGGCGTGGAATTTCGTGTTCCCTCGCGCGTCGCACAGCGACGCGGCTACAGAAATCAGCTGCTGAACCTTGTCGCAACTTTATCTCGCTCGGCCAGCAAACGCTCGGGCATGTCGGGCTCGAGCGTCTTGAAGAATTCGCTCTGGCCTTCGAGTTCTTTTTTCCACTCGTCGGGTTTGATAGAGAAGAGTTCTCGCATCGTTTCGCGTGTGATGTCCATTTCCGCGAGATCGAAATCTTCTGGGCGCGGGATGGTGCCGATCTCGGTTTCGGCACCGCCGCCGTGGCCTTCGCAGCGGTCGATGATCCATTTCAACGCGCGCATGTTTTCACCGAACCCGGGCCACATGAACTTTCCATCGGCACCTTTGCGGAACCAGTTCACATGGAAAATGAGCGGCGGATTTTTAAGGCGCGGGCCGATCTCGAGCCAGTGCCGGAAATAATTTCCCATGCTGTAACCGCAGAACGGCAGCATCGCCATCGGATCACGGCGGACCTGGCCGACGGCGCCGGTCGCGGCCGCGGTCGTTTCCGACGCCATCGTCGCGCCGACGTAGACACCGTGGACCCAATCGCGCGCCTGAAAGACGAGCGGCATCGTGTCGCTGCGCCGTCCGCCGAAAATAATCGCGCTGATCGGAACGCCCTCGCCTTTTTCGACGTCGGGATCGAGCACCGGATTGTTGCGCATCGGCACAGCGAAGCGGCTGTTGGGATGCGCCGCTTTCTCTTTCGAATCCGGAGTCCAATCGTTTCCTTTCCAATCGATGAGATGCGCCGGCGGCGCGCCATCTTTCCCTTCCCACCAGACATCGCCATCGTCCGTGAGCGCGACATTCGTGAAAAGCGTGTCGTGCTCGATCGATTTCATCGCGTTCGCGTTCGATTTGTAACTCGTCCCGGGCACGACACCGAAGTAACCGTTCTCCGGATTCACCGCGTAAAGCCGTCCGTCTCTCCCGATCTGCATCCACGCGATGTCGTCGCCGATTGTCGTGACCTTCCAACCTTTGAAATGCGCCGGCGGAATCAACATCGCGAAGTTTGTTTTGCCGCACGCGCTTGGGAACGCCGCCGCGACGTAATGCTTCCGGCCATCGGGCGCTTCCACGCCCAGAATCAACATGTGCTCGGCGAGCCAACCTTGTTTACGCGCCAGATACGAACCGATTCGAAGGGCGAGACATTTTTTGCTCAACAAAACGTTGCCGCCATAACCGGAGCCGACCGAGATGATCGCGTTGTCCTGCGGAAAATGGCAGATCCAGCGGCGGTCGGGATTCACGTCGAGCAGCGAATGCACGCCGCGGTTCCATTCGCCCTTCGGATCGTCGCCGAGCCGCTTCACCGCAACAGTTCCCATTCGCGTCATGATTCGCATGCTCAAGACGACATAAATGGAATCGGTGATTTCGAATCCGACTTTTGTCAGCTTCGAATCCGGCGGGCCCATGATGTAGGGAATGACGAACATCGTCCGCCCCCGCATCGCGCCGCGCAGCATCTCGTGCAGTTTCGAGTAGGTCTCGGCCGGCGCGGCCCAGTGGTTCGTCGGGCCGGCTTCTTCTTTGGTCGGCGTGCAGATCAGGGTGAATTGCTCGACCCGCGCCACATCGTTCGGATTCGACCGGTGCAAATACGAGCCCGGCTTTTTTTCCTCATTTAGTTTGAGGACCACGCCGCTCTGTTGCGCCTGCCCCAGCAGCCACGCGTTTTCTTTTTCCGAACCGTCGCACCAGAAAATATTTTCCGGTTCGGTCAGCTTCGCGACGTCCTGGACCCAATCGAGGACGGTCTGGTTCGACGGCTTGGCGTCGCCGATCCCGGCCGGCGGAGAAATGGCAGGCGCGAGATTATCCATGGTAGTGCAACCTTAAGGTCATGCGCGAAGGGCGTTGAGCGGATTGTCATTTTCGCCGCTTCGGAGAGTTGTCCAAGCAAATTTTCGCGGCCGGGTGGCGCTTGCGCGCGGGGCGGGCGCGCCGTTAATTGCCGCATGTTTGGAGTCACCACCTCGGATGACTACCAGCCAGTGACCTGGGTGGGCCGCCATCCGGTTCATGTCACGACGCTTCTGGTCGGGTTCCACACTTTACTCATGGTCGTGGCATGTCTGCTCTCGGCTTTCGGCGCGGCCGCGGTCCTCGGCTGGTTCATTTTCGACAGTGCGCAGGTCATTGCCCTCGGTCGCGTCTGGCAAATCGCTACCTACGCGTTTGTTCACCTGCCCTATTCCGGCGGCGCCCTGCTCTGGTTCGCCATCGAAATGTATTTGCTCTTCGCGTTCGGCCGGGAACTGGAACGCTTTTTCGGCCGGCGCGCTTTTATTCTTTTTTATCTTCTCCTCCTTGGCGTGCCGACTTTGGTCCTGATTCTTCTCGGATTCTGGGCGCGTTTTGGATTGGCCGGTTCCGCGGCGCTGCATTTCGGGATCTTTGTCGGGTTCGCGACGATTTATCCGAACGTCGAAATGTTTTTGCGGATCCAGATGAAATGGATCGCGCTCATTTTCGTCGCCATCGGAACGCTGGCCGCGCTCGCGAACCATGACTGGGCCAGCTTCATCGTTCTCTGGGTTACGGTCGTCACCGCGGTCGCCTTCGTCCGACTGCGCGGCGCGGGACCGGAACTGGATTGGTGGAGTGATTTCAAATCGCGCCTGCGACCGAAACCCAAGTTTCACATTGTCCAGCGCGAGGTGCCGCGACGCAGTTCGGAACCGGAGAACATTCACGAATCGATCGATCCGGTGCTCGAGAAAATTTCGAAGTACGGAATCAACAGCCTCACCGCTTCCGAGCGGCGCGCCCTGGATCGCGCCCGCAATCGACTGCTGAAAAAGCAGTAGGCGCCGTCGCTACAACTGAAGAGATCCTTCGCGCATTATCTCGACGAACTCTTCGCTCGTCGTCGCGGCCATTAACGCGTTACGGCGCGCCTTGTCTTTTACGACTCGCGCCACCGCACCCACGCAAACGAGGTAATCCGTCACCATTCGTTGCGGGACGCCGACGAGAAAAATCAGGTGCACTAGCTCGCTCGAATAACCGAACGGAATCCCTGCCTTGCTTCGCCCGATTCCGAGCACGAGTCGATCCACCAGATCGGTACGCGCGTGCGGGAACGCGACCCCTTCGCCGGTATTCGTCGAGCTCCGGCCTTCCCGCTCCATGACGGCGTCCGCCAGTTTATAAAAATCCTGGACCAAACCTTGATCGCGCAGCCGCTCGACGATCTCGAGAATGGCTTCAGCAGCGGTTTGCTCGCGCAGTTCGAGCACCACCAGGTTCGGATCGAGAATTTCGGTAAGGCGCGCGGACATAAGCGACGCTGGGTTTGATTGGATTGACGGGACAATCCGAGTTATCGAATTATCCAGGCACGCGTGGCAACTCAAAACAATCCCGGCGGCACGTCGGACGAAGCGACGATCTCGTGGCAGAAGAGCCTTTACGACCCGGGCTACGTCAACGCGATGTCGCACTTCTACCGCGGCGAGCTGGGCCGAATCATGGTCTGGCGGCAACGGCTCGATATCACGACCAATTGGGCCATCACCAGCAGCACCGCGATCATCACCATCGCCTTTTCGAACCGCGAGGTGCCGCACCTGATTTTCTTTTTCAATCTCGCCATCGTCTGGGTGATGCTCTGGATCGAAGCGCGGCGCTACCGGTTCTACGACGCGTTCCGCGCCCGGGTCCGCATGCTCGAAGCGCATTTCCTTGTCCCGATGGTAATGGAAAATCGCGACCTGCTTCAGGGCGAATGGAAGAAGCTCGTCTGCGAAGATCTGATTTTGCCGTCGTTCAAGATCAGCCGGCTCGAAGCGGTCGGCCGGCGATTGAAACGAAATTACATTTTCATCTTCATCCTCATCATGGTCGCGTGGGTGACGAAAATTTTCCTCCACGCCACGATGACCCTCGATGGAATCCCGGCCTTTTACCGGGCGTTGCGCGTCGGGCACATTCCATCGTGGCTGATCGCCTTCATCTTCGGCGGCACATTCATCAGCGTGGTTGCCATCACGATTTACGTCGGGAAAAAGACGACCGGCGAAGTTTCGGAATTTCGGACGCATCGGTCGCTGTGGAAGATCTAGAGCGAGCCGCAGCGAGTTTCGCAAAACTCTGCGAGATCGTGGCAAAACTTCGCGCTCCGGGCGGCTGCCCGTGGGACCGCGAACAGACACACAAAACACTGCTGCCGCCGCTCATTGAGGAAGCGTACGAAGTCGCGGGCGCGGTGCACGCGAGCGATGATGCGAATCTGCGCGAGGAACTGGGCGACGTAATTCTGCTCGCCGTCATGCACGCGGAGATCGCGAACGAAGCGGGCCGCTTCCAGATTGACGAGATTCTCGAGGAAGTGACGGCGAAATTGATCCGGCGCCATCCGCACGTCTTCGCTCAAAGCGACGTCAAGGATTCAGCGGGCGTCGTGAAACAATGGGAGGCGATCAAGCACGAGGAAAAGAGCGGCGGCGATGGAGCCTCAGCGCATTACCTGGCCAGTCTTCCCGCCGCCTTGCCGGCGTTGATGCGCGCGCAGAAAGCGCAAAAGAAAGCCGCCCGCGTGAACTTCGACTGGACGGAGCTGCGCGATGTTGTGGCGAAAGTGGATGAAGAGCTCGCCGAATCGAAAGAAGCGATTGCGACCGGCGATTCAGCGAAGGTCGCGGACGAAGTGGGCGATCTTTTGTTCGCCGTGGTAAATCTCGCGCGCAAAAGCGGACTCGATGCGGAGGAAGTGCTGCAGAGCGCGACGAACAAATTCGTGACGCGCTTTAACCGAGTCGAAGACGAATTGCACGTTCGCGGAAAGAAACTCGGCGAAGCGAATCTCGAAGAGCTGGACGAAATCTGGAATGCGTTGAAGAAAACGCCCATCTAATCTGCATTCGACATTGGGCGTTGGACGTTCGGCGTTCGGCGTTCGGCGTTTGCTTCTCTGCCCTGTTTGGGGATATTGCCCGTCCCAAATGACCCTGGTAATCAACATTCTTCTCGGGATCTACGTGTTCATCGCGGCGCTGATGATTCTCGTGATCCTGATGCAACGCCCAAAAAGCGAGGGCCTCGGAGCGGCTTTTGGCGGCGGTGTTACGGAGAATATTTTCGGCGCGCAGACGACCAACGTCCTCACCAAGTTCACCGGCTGGCTGGCGGCGATCTTTTTCATGCTGACTTTCGTTCTCTCGATCCTCTATGCGCGCAAGGCGAATACGCCGAGCAATCTCAGCCGCGAATTAGCCCAGGGACAAACGCCGGTGCCCGTCGCTTCGGCCACGCCAGTTCCCGGTGCCTCCGTCTCGGCTTCGCCAACGGGTTCCGGAACTCCGGGGACCAGCCCGAAGAATTCGCCGGCCGCCGTCGCCGTGAGTCCTGCGCCGACCACTTCGAATTCGGTCGCGCCGACAGCCAGTGCTCCCGCCGCCTCGCCTAAACCGAGCGCTGCGGCTTCCGTTTCCGCTTCGCCGAAACCGTAGTTCGAAAAACTAGGGAACCGTTTCCGGTTTCGGACCAGCCTTTTCGTTCAAGGCCTGGGTGAATTCCTGAAGTCCGGAAACAATCTGGGGCGCTTTCGTCAGCACCGTGCTGGCGAGTTTTTCGGAATAGTCCGGCCGCCGTTGCGACATTTCGGAAAGCGCCATCATTACAGCGAGCGCGTTGTTTATCGCGTGCTTGATCTCGCTGAATTTCTTCTGCAACTGGACTAATTCTTCTTGGGAAATACTGCGGTCGTTTTCACTCATGATCGGCGCTTTCGGCTGGAGAAACAGGACGGTTATGCTTGACTGACAGGTTCGACATTTGTCGTCCGTATGCCAGCGCAAACTATCCAGATCAGCGGAGCACGCCAGCACAATCTCAAGAATCTCCATGTCGAAATTCCGAGGGAAAAGCTGGTCGTTATCACGGGCCTGAGCGGCTCGGGAAAATCGTCGCTCGCCTTCGACACGCTTTATGCCGAAGGGCAGCGCCGCTACGTCGAGAGCCTCTCCGCTTACGCCCGGCAGTTCCTCGACCAGATGGAAAAGCCGGACGTCGATTTCATCGAAGGCTTGTCGCCCGCGATTGCGATCGAACAACGCAGCGCCGGAGCAAATCCGCGTTCGACCATTGCGACGACAACGGAGATTTTCGATTACCTCCGCGTCTTGTTTTCGGCCGTCGGCCAGCCTCACGATCCGGTGACCGGCCAGGCGATCCATCGCCAGACGCCGCAACAGATCGTGGATCAAATTCTCGCGTTCCCGGCCGAGACGAAAATTATTTTGCTCGCGCCGTTGGTCCACAATCAGAAGGGCGAATTCCGCGACGTGATCGAAAAGGCGAAGCGGGAAGGATTCGTGCGGGTCCGGATCGATGGCGAGATCGTCGAGCTGGGAAAACCGGAACCGATCCGGCTGAAGAAGACGGAGGCGCACACGATTGAAGCGGTGGTGGATCGGCTCGTCATCCGGGATGGGGTGCGAACGCGGCTGGCGGATTCGGTGGAGACAGCGCTGCGGTGGGGCGGGAACCGGATTGTGGTGCTCAAGTCCGAGGGGAAAACGTCCACCGCCCAACGTCCAACGCCCAATGTCGAATTAGGAGAAGACTGGGAAGCGGTTCCGTATACGACGGACTATGGGAGTGCGGAGAGCAACTACTCGTTAGGCGAACTGACGCCGAAACATTTTTCGTTCAACAGCCATTTCGGCGCGTGCCCGGCGTGTCACGGTCTGGGAACGCAGCTGGTTTGCGACGCGGATTTGATGTCGGATCCGGAGAAGTCGCTGAAGGAGGGCGCGATCATGCCGTGGCGGCGCGGGACGAAGCCGATGCTGGCTTATTACCGGAACTTGCAGCGGGCGCTGGTGAAACATTTTGGCGTGGACGAGGCCATCCCCTTCGCGGAGTTGCCGGATAATTTCAAAGAGGCGCTCTACTACGGAACGGGCGACGAGCCGATCCCGTTGAACGTTGGCGGGAACGGCAAATCGCCGAAGACATCGCGGCCGTTCGAAGGGCTCGTGCCGCAAATGGAGCGGCTTTACGCAGAGACGGAGAGCGAATTCACCCGGAATCGCATCCGCGCGTTCATGACACGGGTGCCGTGCCAGACGTGTCACGGCGCGCGGTTGAAGCCGGAAATCCTCGCGGTCACGATCAAAGATTCGAGCGGGCGGGAATTGAACATCCATCAATTCAGCGAGCTGACGATCGACACGGCCGCGGAATATATTCGGCGGCTGGCGCTGACCGACCAGCAGCGCCACATCGTGACCGACGTCGTGCGTGAGATCGATTCGCGGCTCCAGTTTCTGGTGGAAGTCGGACTCAATTATCTTTCGCTCAATCGCGAAAGCGGGACGCTTTCGGGTGGTGAAGCGCAGCGAATTCGGCTGGCCACGCAAATCGGCTCCGGGTTAGCCGGAGTTCTTTACGTTCTCGACGAGCCAAGCATCGGTTTGCATCAACGTGACAACTCGCGGCTGCTCACCACGCTTCGCCGGCTGCGGGATCTGGGAAATTCCGTGATCGTCGTCGAGCACGACGAAGAAACCATTCGTGCTGCCGACCACATTCTCGATCTCGGGCCGGGCGCGGGACCTCGCGGCGGCGAGATCGTCGCGCAGGGAACGCTCGCCGAAGTTTTGCTCGCGAAGAATTCGCCGACGGCGGATTACCTTTCCGGTCGGGCCCGGATCGCGATTCCACGAGAGCGCATCAAACCACGCTCGACCCAAATCGGCGATGGGTGGCTGACAGTCGTCGGCGCCTCGGAAAATAATTTAAAGAGCGTCAGCGCATCGTTCCCGATCGGATTGCTGACCTGCGTAACCGGCGTCTCGGGCAGCGGGAAGTCGACGTTGGTGGACGATATCTTGCGGCGCGCGTTGTTCCGCCACTTTTACAATTCGAAAGACAAACCAGGAACACACCGCGCCTTGCAAGGACTCGATCAACTCGACAAGGCGATCGTCATCGACCAGAGCGCGATCGGGCGAACGCCGCGGTCGAACCCGGTCACTTACACCGGCGCGTTCACGCCGATCCGCGAATTGTTCGCGCAACTCCCCGCTTCGCGCGTGCGTGGCTACGACGCCGGCCGGTTCAGTTTCAACGTCAAAGGCGGCCGCTGCGAAAATTGCGAGGGCGGCGGTCTGATCAAGATCGAGATGCATTTTCTGCCGGACGTTTATGTCGAATGCGAAGTCTGCCGCGGGCAGCGTTACAATCGCGAGACCCTTGAGATCACCTTCAAAGGAAAAAATATCGCGGATGTTCTCGACCTGACCGTTGATGAAGCCGCGCGCTTTTTTCGAAACGTGCCGTCGGTTTCCGACAAGCTCGTGGCGTTACTTGACGTCGGTCTCGGTTATCTCCGACTGGGCCAGGCGGGCACGACGCTATCCGGCGGCGAAGCACAACGCGTAAAACTCGCGACCGAATTGGCAAAGCGCGCGACGGGCCGCACAATCTACATTCTGGACGAACCAACGACCGGTCTGCATTTCGCCGATATCGAGAAGCTGCTCCAGGTCCTGATGAAATTGCGCGACGCCGGGAACACGCTGGTCGTGATCGAGCACAATCTCGAAATGATCAAGTGCGCCGACTGGATCATCGATCTCGGTCCGGATGGCGGCGAGAAGGGCGGAAAAATCGTCGGCGCCGGATCGCCGGAACAAATCGCGGGACTGGCGGAGAGTTACACTGGCCAGTATCTCAAACCGTTGTTGAAGCGATAGCATTCATGGACAACAAGAACGCGCAGTTCGCCGGATCGATCCCAGCCGCTTACGATCGCTACCTCGGCCCGATCCTTTTCCAATCGTATGCCGAGGACTTGATGAGTCGCTTGAAGGTCGGCGAAGATAGTTCGGTCCTGGAACTGGCGTGCGGCACCGGGATTCTCACTCGCGTTTTGCGCGACCGCCTTCCGGAAACGGCACGCCTCGTCGCCACCGATTTGAACGAGCCCATGATTGCGACCGCCGCGAAGAAGTTTACTCAGAGCGACAGGATCGAATGGAAACAAGCGGACGCTTCCAGTCTGCCGTTCAACGACGGATCATTCGACGCGGTCGTTTGCCAGTTCGGGATCATGTTCGTGCCGGACAAAGCGCTCAGCGCGCGCGAAGCCCGACGCGTTCTCAAACCCGGCGGCGTTTTTCTCTTCAACGTTTGGGATTCTTTCGAGCACAACGATCTCGGCTGGATCGCGCACCAGACAATCACCAGTTTTTTTGAAAAAGATCCGCCGACGTTTTATCAGGTGCCGTTCGGCTACCACGATCAGAACGAGATCAAACGCGTCCTGGAAGAGGCGGGCTTCGAAGAAATTCGCGTCGAGGTCGTGGCGAAAACCGGTGGCGCGAGCCGGCCGGAAGATGCGGCCCAGGGATTGGTCCATGGAAATCCGGTCGCGGTCGCGATCGCCGAACGCGATCCCCCGCTGCTGCCGGTGATTACGCGGGCGGTGGCCGCCGCGTTGAAGAAACGCTTCGGCGAAACCGTTCGCGCACCGATGCAAGCGATCACGGTGGAAGCACGCCGGTGATAACCGGGCGGCTGATAATTCTCGCGCTCGCTACGCTGGTAGCGCCTCTTCAGCAGATCGCGGCGCGAGACGACAAAATCCGCGAGCTGGTCGAAGCGAAGATCGATCGTGATGGACCCGGCGTGGCGATTCTGGTCTCGCGAAATGGCGTGCCGTTGCATTTGGCCGGCTACGGCCTGGCGGATGTGAAAGCGAAAACCCCGATCACCGCCGATTCGCTTTTCGACCTGGCGTCCGTTTCAAAGCACATCACCGCAGTCGCGATCCTCACCCTCATGGAGGAAGGGAAGCTTCAGCTCGACAAGCCGGTGCGCAATTACATCGAAGACTTCGAGGTGCCAGTGAAAGGACGCGCGGTCACTATAAATGATCTGCTCCATCACGTTTCCGGCCTGGCGGATTACACCAGTGACGACTGGGATGGGAGCGATGAGGAATTCGCGGCGCTGACCAATGAAGGCCACCTCAAATGGATGAACACGACGAAGCCGCGACGCGCGCCCGGCGTGAAGTACGAATATAACAATTCGGAATACGCACTTCTGGCTTCGGTCGTCGAAAGATTAAGCGGCCAGAGTTTCGCCCAATACGCGCACGATCATCTTTTCGCGCCCGCCGGGATGAAGGAAACGTGCATCCTCGATGGCGCAGCGCGTTTGCCGGCCGCCGCGGTGAAAGGCTACGCCACAAATTCCAAAGGCAAGGTGAAACGCTCGTCATCGCCGACGGTGATCACCGGCGACGGCAGCGTTTACACCTCGGTGCGCGAGCTGAGTTTGTGGGACAAAGCGTTGCGCGAGCACCGGATCATCACCGCGAAATCGCAGAAGCTCGCCTGGACGGACGGTCGCTACGATAACGGCAATGCGATCAAAGATGATGACGGGGACGGTTACGGTTTCGGCTGGGTGATTGAAAACAATCATCACCGCGTTTCGCACAGCGGGAGTTGGAACGGCACCGCCACCTATCTTCTCCTCGACTTGGAGAAAGGCTTTACTGTCGCCGTGTTGAGCAACGACGAAAAAATAGACGTCAGCGATCTGGCCGAAGAAATCCTGGCTGTGTTTCTCGCCGACTTCTGAGTTCTTAGAGCGTCGTGTCCGCGAGATTCGACTTGTACTTGGTGTTGGTCTGCCGGTCGTTCAGCTCGATGTAAACGTAGCTTGGCGGGATCGTGCCTTCTTCGTAAGCGATCCAGATTTTGCCGAGATCTTCCGGTTTGCCGAGAGCGCAGAAACCGTAGATGCGTTGTCCAGTGCCGCTAAAAAAGTCGACCCAGGTCCGCGAGGAATTGGTGTTGTTACCGCACGGCGGCAGACCGGGGGCGGCCGCAAACATGTCGGCCGGATATTCGGCCTTGTTCAGAACATCGTAGTAAAGACGAATGTAGTTCTTGCCGCCGGTGGAAAATGATTCCATGCCGATGAGATATAGGACCGGCTTGGGCGGCGGATTTGAATTCGCCGGCGTGCTCTGAGCGATCGTAAGGCGCTGTTCGCTCGGACTCGCCATCGGGCGCGGAATGTGGGGAGCCGTCGGTGACGGACTGGCAGCGGGCGTGGAACGTGGCTCAGGCGTAGGCGATTTTGCGCCGCCGAGGAGGACGGCGCTGAGGAGGAGGACGAGCAGTGACAACCAGTGGGTGCGGGACTTCATGGCAGGATCCTTTCGTGGATTGAGGTTTGGGGTTTCTCCCCAAGAATGCCTCCGCCAATCCGGTCTCGACAAGCTTTTTCCGATTTGGAGAATCGCGGTCAGGGCGCCGGCGCGGCGGCGGCTGTCTCCACGTCCGGAAAGAGACGGAAATACTGGTCGAGCTTCGCGCTTTCGAAAATCATCTTCACGGCTTCGCGCGCGCCGGCGAGCAGGAACACCCCGCCTTCGTGTTCGAGACTTTGCATGGCCCCGATCAGGACGGCGATCCCGGAGCTGTCGATATAGGGCACTTGAGAAAGATCGACGATGAGCCGCTTCGGTTTTTCGTCGTCGATAATCGTCCGAAGCGAAGCGCGCAATTCCGGTGACACGTGGAGATCGATGGCGCCACTGGGAGCGAAGACGTTGGATGATGAACGGGCAGCCATTGGTTTGGGCGCGAGCATGTCATCCCGGCGGCCTCAACGTCAATTACCGTAACGGTCCCCTCGCAAAAAAAGAAAACGCCGGCGGCAAAAAGACGGCCGGCGCTCTCTCTATGAATCCGTTTGAACGCGTCTCTAGGAACTGGCCTTCAGGCTGTTCACGATCTGTCCGACTTCCTGCTGGTGTTCCTTTTCCTTCGCGGTCGTCACCCAATAGGTCAGGATGATCAGCTTATCTTTCACCGTAACGAAGGTGATGCTCACGGCGGCCGGACCGTCTTCATCTTTGCCCTGGTAGAGGAGCTCAGTCGCGTCGAATGCGCCGGCTTTAAATTTGTTCTCCTTCTTGGTGGAGTCGTCGAGCGTCACATTGTGACCCTTCAGCATTTCAAACGTGTCCTCGATTTCGCCTTGCATGCCCTTTTCGCTGCCGACCGCAACCACGGAAATGTAAACCGCGTCGTCGGAACTCTGGCCCCAAACTCCATTTTCAACGGCCTTCGGTTTCCACGAATCCGGCATGTCGATGGAAGCGATCGCGAAGTCCTCGTTTGGGAGTTTAAACGTCTTGGCGTCCGCGGCGATAACGCTGAGAAAAACGACGGCAATGAGTGTGATGAGTTTTTTCATAGTTAGGTTGGTAGCGCAGAATAAACGCCAGCCAATCGGTGGCGGCAACACGATATCTTGCGAGTAAGATTGAATCCGAAGTTGAACACCGACCTGGAAACGTGGTTGCAGGACAAGTTCGCCGAGATGGGGGACGCGCTCGGCAGGACCGCGCCACTGTCGGGTCTTCGAATCGCCCCGCCGCTCGCGGAATGGGAGGCGAACTATTTTCTTAAGGGCCTGGACGAAAATTTATTTCGGGTCACCGCGGGTGGTGAAGTCGAAAGCATTCTCTTGCGCGGCGACGAAGCCGGCGGCGAGTCCCGCGCGTACCGAATCTTTTCGGCGGAACCGCCACGGCTGTTGCGCGAAAACGTTTGTCAGCTGGCCACGGCGGCACGGCTGATCGTTGAGCGAGGCTGGCTCCCACGGCACATCTTTGTCGAGCCGGGCACGCCGCAGCATCATTCTCACCCGGACAGCTTCGATTTGCTCGTGCGATCGGCGAACGGAAAAATTTTAATCTGGATCGAAGTCAGGCGGACTGCGATCGAGCTGGAGAAATTGATCGCGGATTTGCGAGCCTGCTCCCGACGCGGACCGCACGCCCATCAAGATTGCGGTTTCCCGCAGAACCATCCGCGCCACGAATTTTGCGTGGCAAACCAACCATCGTATCTCTGGGCCGTCGCGCCTGACGGAGAAATGGTTTTGGCGGTGAATTGCGACGGGGCCCTTCTGGAACTGGAGCCGTTGGCGTCGCTGCCGCCGCGCAGTTTATTTGAGCTCGGCAAAGCCTAGCGCTTGCCCTGAACGCTGAGCTCCCATCGATAACCGTCGAGATCGCGAAACCAAATTCCCCTGTGGGGCGAGCCCGGCGCTTCCGGTCCGATCTCGTTACCGGGATCTTCGAGCCTCACTTTTTGTTTCCGCAAATGCCCGAGCGCTTTTCGCAGGGCGGCCATGCTTGGGAGATGAAACGACATGTGACCAAACGTTTCTGGCGACGGCCGGCCCTTGTGCAGCGCGATCGTCACATTGTCGTTCCCGATCGCGATCCCGCCGTCGAATTCAAATTCCTTCTTCAAGCCGAGCGCGCGCTCGAACCATTTCGCGCTTCGTTTCGGACTGCGCACCGCCAGCCCAAAATGACCGACGACCCCGACCGTAAATGGAACCTTGCTGCTCATGTCACTGAAGAAACCGCGGCAACCGTCTCACGGCAAATCGCGTGACCAGCGTCACCGCGACAAAGGCTCCCGCCGCGGTGGAATAAAAACTTTCTCGCAGGATCGCGCCCATACCCATCGCAATCAGACATCCGAGGATGACCAGAACGATCGTGCACTGTCGAACGGTAGCGCGCCATTCGCGGAGCCGCAGGTCCGGATCGGGATCGCCACGACGCTGGGCAAGTGCTCGCCAGCGCAACGTCGCAAGCGCGGCAAAAACCAACGCAAGATCTCCGAAATAGAGAATGAGCGACTCGCGGCCACTGGTGAAACGCAAATATGTCTGAACTGCATAGGGAAGGATTGCGATTCCAAGCAGAAAGACAAAATTGATGACCACGTCCGGAATCTGGGGGACGAAGTGATGGCGGAAGATCCGGTAATGGGCGAGCCACAGAACGCAGATGATGGCGAACGTGATGATGAACGTGGCCCATCGCGTCGCTTCGAAGATCTGGGATGGATCGGCCGGAATGTCGAGGCGCGTAGCGAGCAGGGAGAGGCTGAAACCAAAAACTAAGTCGCTAAATGCTTCCAGCCGATGGGTAAAACGTTCGCCAAACAGGGACGACGGCGCCGACATTCTTGCACCCATATCAATAAAAAAAGGAGTTAGCCAGCCGCGTAGAACGGCTGACTAACTCCAAGCTATCATTGACCGCAGCGCACGGCTGCGATCATTCGTCCTAAAGACTAAGGAGTCGCGGAAGGCGACGGAGAAGGCGAAGTCTTCTTGGTCGTTTCCTTCTTGGTCGTCGAAGTCTCCTTCTTGGTCGTGTCGCTCGACTTCTTGGTCGTGGAAGACTTCTTAGTGGTGGTCGACGTCTTAGCCGGAGGCGTTGTCGTCGTGGCGGTCTCAGTCTTGTTGTTGGTGCAAGCGCCGATAAGGCCCGCGGCCAACAGGACGGTGAATGAATAAATGAGTGATCGTTTCATAGGTTGGTTGGTTAAGCAGAGGCACGAGAATGTTCGGTCGCCGCGGGGACTGCAAGCGAATTATTTCAGCCTAACGGATAGCCAAAAAAGGAGGGTTTTCCCCTCCTGATCGCGAGGTTGATCCGGCACCTGATCCTGATCTGGCCGGTTGGCAAAAGCTGCTCGAGAAAAAGATCTGATCTGAATGCTGTCATCCTGAGCGCAGCGCATTTAACCGCGCTGGAGTTCGTCGTCGCCAAGGACGAGTCGCTCGACGCGCCGATCTTCCGCCAGCGCGTCCACGATTTCCGGCACGTCGTCGAGTTTCACACGACCGTAAAAGAAATGGTCAGGTTCAACGAGAATGCAGACGCCGCTCGAACATTGATCGAGACAGCTCGACTTGCAGGCGCGCGCTCCGAGTCTCGCAAGGCCGCGCGCCTTTAGCTGTTCCTTGAGCGCCGCGCGGATTTCTTCGGAGCCGCGCGCGGCGCAGCAACCTTTCGGGTCGTCGTCCGCACGCCGATTCGTGCAGACAAAGAGATAGCGTCGGCGCAACGCCATGCCGTCAAACCTGCGTCCAACGCTGAACGGAAACTACTTCGAGTAGGTGCGCGAAGTCGACGTCGTCGTCGCGTTCGTGGTGTTATCGCGCGGCACAGTGGTCTGACAACCGGTAAACAAGCTACCGCCGAGAATGATGAGCACGCCAAGAATTGCGAATCGTTTCATAAGGAGCGCAGCGTCTCCGGCAAAACGACAAACTGCAAGCCATTAAAATTCCCGATATCTACCGGGAGGCACTCATCTGCGAATAGCGACGCGGCTTGTTTTTCTTAGGCGTCGTCCTGCGGCACCGTCGTGCCGGAGTCCGGCTGATCCTGCGGGACAGAGGTGGTCGGGTCTGAGTCCCGGCCGCCGACTTCTTTCGTTGTGGGACTCTCCTGAGGGACGTTTGGTTTCTCTTCTGGATTACTCATCCCGCCAGAGTGCCAGACCGGGCCACCAATTACAATCGCCGATCCATAAAGCGCCGCTTTTCAGGTCTCGCGCCCTAAAGCTCGCTTCGCGGCGCCGATTTAATTACAAGAGCTGCGGGATGAACTGGCGAAGGTTCCTTGGCGAATTGCAACGTCGCAACGTCTACCGCGTCGCGGTCACCTACGCCGTCGTCAGTTGGGTGCTGATCCAAATCGCCACGCAGGTCTTTCCCTTTTTTGAAATACCTAACTGGGCCGTTCGGCTCGTGGTCCTTTTTCTTATTATCGGATTTCCCGTGGCGCTCATTCTGGCGTGGGCATTCGAGCTCACCCCGGAGGGGATCAAGCGCACGGAGGATGTGCCGGTCCAGCAATCGATCCGGCACCACACCGGTCGCAAAATCCTCGCGGTCGCCGCGGTCGCCGCGGCGATCGCCGTGGCGTTATTCCTGGTGCAACAGGCGCGGAGATCGTCCTCCGCCGCCGACCAGGATTCGCATCCGGCCCTTACGATCTCCCAATTGATTCCGGAAAAATCCATCGCCGTTCTTCCTTTCAACAATCTGAGCTCCGACGGCGAGAACGGTTTTTTTGCCGATGGCATCCAGGACGAAATACTGACCTACCTCGCGAGAGTGGCGGACCTGAAGGTCATCAGTCGGACCTCTGTCATGCTCTACAAGGCCGGCACTCCGCGGAATGTGCGCGAAATCGGGCAGCAGCTCGGTGTCGCCCACGTCCTCGAAGGCAGTGTCCAACGCACGAAGGACCGGGTACGAGTCACGGCGCAATTGATCGATGCTCGCACCGACGATCATCAATGGGCCGAAGTATATGATCGGCAGATGGTCGATGTCCTGGCGATCCAGAGCGAGATCGCGCAGGCGATCACGCAACAGCTGGCCGCCAAACTTTCGCCGCGAGAAAAAGCCGCCATCGGACCATCGACGCGCGACGTCGTGGCGTTCGATCTTTATCTTCAGGCGAAGGAGCTGATCAAAACCTTCCACGACACGCCGAACTGGAAGGAGACTTTGCTCAAGGCCGTTCGGCTTCTGGATGAAGCGATTTCGCGCGATCCAAATTTCGCGCTGGCCTATTGCTGGCGCACCACTGCGCACGACGCCCTTTATTGGAACGGCCTCGATCGCAGTCCGGCCCGCATTGAACTGGCGCAGGCCTCGGCCGAGAAAGCGCTCGAGCTGATTCCCGATTTAGGAGAAGCGCACCTGGCGCAGGCGCTCGTGTATTACCATGGCAAACGCGATTACGCGCGGGCATTCGCGGAACTGGCGCTGGCGAACCGGACGCTGCCGAACAGCGCCGAAGTTTTGTATCTGGCGGGGACGATCGCGCGTCGCCAGGGTCATTGGGAGGACGCGGTCAAGAACCTCGAAAAAGCTTTCGACCTCGATCCGGCAAACCCGCGAATCGTGAATGGTCTGTCGGTCGTTTACGATTTGTTGCGGCGCTACGATGACGAAGCAGCGCTCTTCGATCGAGCGGCGATGGTCAACCCGGCCACGCGCAATTATGCGCAACTCGTCCACGCCCAAATCGAAATCGAACGCGGCGATCTGAAAGCGGCCCATTCATTCCTGAATTCCCTGCCGCAGGATTACGATCCCGACGGCGCCACCACCTGGACGCGCATTAACCTCGCGCTTTTCGAGCGCAAGACGGATCTCGCCGGGGATATTCTTGCCTCCTACAAAAAGGACGAATTAGTGGCGTCAACCGGAAGGCTCGTGCCGGTGAGTTTTTGGCAGGGCATTATCGCGCGAGCACGCGGAGATGCGACGGCGGCTAACGAAGCGTTCAGCCGCGCGCGCACGATTCTCGCGGCGAGCCTCGCCGAACAACCCAAAGACCCCATTCTGCTCGCCACCCTCGGCCTGGTGGACGCCGGGTTGTCCCGGAAGGAAGAAGCGATAAACGCGGGCCGCCGCGCCAGCGAAATGCGGCCGCTAACCGAAGATGCTGTGGACGGCGCAACCATTCTCAGTTCCCTCGCGCAGATCTACGCATGGACTGGCGAAGAGAATTCCGCCATCGATCAGCTGATCAAGCTGGCTAAGATCCCGAACGGGCCGGCCTTCGGCAATCTCAAGTACGATCCGGTCTGGGATTCTGTCCGGAACGATCCGCGCTTCACCGCGATGTTGAACGACCTTCAACCGCACTAACGGCACACCCAACGAGAAGCCAGAGCCCTGCGTAAACGTACCAGAAGGGGACAAACATCGGTCCCTTGAAGAGCGGGAAGATGAGTCCGGCGCCCACCGTATTCACGGTGGCGTGAAAAAGCATTTGGGCGAAGACGCTGCCGTTCGTGCGATTGAAGAGCCAGGTCTGGATCAACGTTCCGCCGATGAGCGAGATGAGGAATGCAGGAATGACCGCAGGCGCAAATTCATTTCCCATCAACGGCAAATGCCAGAGCGCCCAGATCGGCGCCAGAATGAGACTGGCGATGAGCGGAGTATACCTCGCCTGCAAACGCGGCAGCGCGAATCCGCGCCAGCCAGGTTCTTCGCCCAGCCCGATGAAGAGAAAAATGAAGATGAAACGGTCTGGCAACTCACGGAACGCCGCGGTCTCCGGCCATACGATCGATTGGCCGAACATCGCCATGATCCCGATGGCGACGGCACAAAGCGCTGCCGGCAATCCGAAGATCACCGCATACCATTTCCATCCGAACCGGACCCGCACGATCCGCCCGAGCAACTCGCGGATACCGGGCCAACCGCGGGCAATTCCGCTGACGACAAGCGCGGCAATGAACGGTCCGAGCGGGTTCGGCCCCGAGCTTCGGCCGCGCGCCAATGCGATCACCCACGGATACCAGGAGAACAGAAACGCGAGGACGAAGAACAAAACCAGCTCGTGGCGCGCGAACGCCTCCCGCCATTTCGCCCGCTTCCCAATCATCGGGAGCGACGCAGATCCAATCGTTAGGCCATCAGTCATTCTAGGCTTGAGATGCGCGCGCCACGCGCCGCGGATTCAAAAATGTTCCCAACGCTCCTCATCCTCGCACTAGCTGCGCACGTTCTTTCGCGCAAAGTTGCTTCGTGAAGAACGAAACGTTGGCAGAAAGATTCGCCGAGCTTTCGACGCCGCTTGTGGTCGACGCCGCCCTCCGCTTGAAAATTCCTTTCCGGCTCGCGCCCTTTGGCATCGCCCCACTCCTCCCGCAGATGCGCGCCGCCGGCCGGGTCCTGCCCGCGAAACATTTCGGCAGTGTCGACGTTTTTCTTGAAGCCATGGAAACCGCGGAGCCCGGCGATGTTCTCGTGATCGATAACGGCAGCCGGCGCGATGAAGGCTGCATCGGCGATCTGACCGCGCTCGAAGCTAGAGCAGCGGAATTGGCGGCGATCGTCGTTTGGGGAACGCACCGCGACACGCCGGAGTTGCGGCAGATCGGATTCCCGATCTGGAGCTACGGTTCGTGCCCGTCTGGTCCGCAACGGCTCGACCCGCGAACAAACGATGCGTTGGAATCAGCGGGCTTCGGTGAATTCGAGGTACGAAAAAGCGATGTCGTGTTCGCCGATGACGACGGTTGCGTTTTCATCGCCGCGAACTCCAGCGAACAAATCCTGGAAACCGCCCGCACCATCTGGCAGCGCGAACGCGCCCAGGCAGACACGATCCGCTCCGGCACCACGCTGCGCGCGCAATTACAATTCGCGGATTATCTCGCGAAGCGCGCGACCGATTCGAATTATACTTTTCGCAAACACCTGCGAATTCTCGGCGGCGCCATTGAGGAATAGTTTTGAATGGAACTGCCGCGGGCTCGTGCGGTAGAACCATGGCGTGACCCCGAGACCTCCGGTTTCTACCTGACACGATGGACGACCTCGACGCTATCGCTGAAGCCGTCGGGAAAGGGCAATGCATCCTCTTCCTCGGCGCAGGCGTTCATTATGGGCCGCCGGCTGGCACCGACCCGAAATATGCGGCCGCTTATCCGGAAGAGCGCCGGCCGCCGCTCGGCCGCACGCTCTCAATCAAGCTGGCCGACGAAAGCGAATACCTGAAGCGCTTTCCTGGTTGGGACGTGGGCGATCTCAAGCGCGTCGCCTGGCATTACGAAGATACTCTCTCGCGGAACCGGTTGATGAAACGGATCAAGGACGAAGTGCACGTGAACAAAATCGCGTCGCCTGTCGTCCACGCGCTCGCCGCGCTCGATTTCCCGCTCGTCATGACGACGAATTTCGACCAGCTCTTCGAGCAATCGCTGCGCGCCCTGGGCAAAGACCCGGAGCTCTGCATCTATAGCCCGTCGGCAAAAAATCCGACGGAAGATCCGACCGACGATCCGACGCCCCAGAATCCGTTCGTCTGCAAATTGCACGGCGACGTGGACGAGCCGGACTCGGCGGTGATCACGGACGAAGATTACATCCAGTTCGTGCTGCGGATGGGCGACAAAGCGCCGTTCCATCCCGTGCCGGAAACGTTCCTCTATCGCTTCAAACGGTGGCCGACTCTGTTCGTCGGCTACAGCCTTATCGATTACAATCTGCGGCTCCTCTTCAAAGCGATGCGGGTGAATCTCGATCCGGCGCTGTTTCCCGAGACTTATTCGATCGATCCGAAACCGGACCAACTCATCGTCCGTTACTGGAGCGACCAGCGGCGCTACGTCCGGTTCGTCATGCAGGACGTCTGGTCGTTCGTGCCCGCACTTTACGAGCGGATCAAGAAAACGCCGATGCCCGTATGATCGCGCTCCCCAAACTTGCCTGGCCGCGCGAGCCGTATCGCGGGATCGAGCAATTCCGTTTCATCGATCGTCCGATCTTTTTCGAGCGGCGGGACGAAACCCGAAAGCTCGTTCGCATGGTTTCGATTTATCGCGGCACGCTGCTCTACGGCGAATCCGGCGTGGGCAAATCGTCAATGATCAACGCGGGCTTCATCCCGTCGATGCTCGAAGAAGGTTTTCTGCCGGAACGATTGCGCGTCCAGCCGATTCCCAGCGCGGAACTGGTCGTCGAACGGATTGCGCTCACCGATGAAGGCAGCGCGCCCTTTCTGCCGTCGCGTTTCGCGGCGGACGACGAACCGCGGACGCGTCTCGTTTTTTCCACCGCCGATGTCCATGCCCGCCTTGGGATCGAACACGATGGCGGCGCACCGTTGCTGATCTTCGACCAGTTCGAGGAATTCGTGACGCTTTTCGAGGAAGCGCCCGAGAGCCGGGAGAAATTCGCCGAGGCCGCGAAAGCGCAGAACGCGCTCCTGGAATTCTTCCGCGATCTTCTCCGCGACGAAACCCTGCCGGTGAAATTGCTTTTCGTTTTCCGCGAAGATTATCTCGCGAAACTCTCGAAGCTTTTCGCGCTCGTGCCGAATCTGCGCGACCAGCATGTGCGGCTCACCTTCCCGGATTCAAGCGTCCTGAAGAAATTGATCCGCGGTCCTTTCGAGAGCGAAATTCCGCCGGAACATTTCGGACAGATCATCTCGGATGAGCTGGCGAACAAGCTCTGCGCCGCACTCGACGAACGCAGCGAGACTGGCTCCATCAATCTCACCGAAGTCCAGATCGCGTGCCTCTCGCTCTGGCGCGATCCGAAGGGCGAATCGATTTTCGACGCGACGCCGAATCGCGCCGAAGTGGTGCAGAAACTTCTCGAAGGCCATCTCACCGGCTCGCTCGACAAGCTCAGCGCCGGATTGCGCGAACCAGCCGTCGCTATTCTTCGTCATCTCGTTACGCCCGCCGGAACGCGCAATATCATTCTCGAGTCCGATCTGCTCGAGCGGTTGAGCACGTGCGAGAAAGTTTCGCCCGCCATCGGAAAACGCGCGCTTGCCGAACTCACCGATCAATCACGTCTCGTCCGCCGCCAGCGGCGCAACGAAGCTTATTTCTACGACATCACGAGTGAATTCCTCGTTCCCTGGATCCAGCGCCAGCGCGCCTTGAGCGAATCCCGCGCCGCTGTCCACCGCCTGCGCCGGCGAGCGATTGCCGTTCTGGGATTCGTCGTTCTTCTGGCCGGCGCCGCCATTTTAGGCCTCAACCATTTCAGAACGCAGCAAAAGTTCGAGGCCTTGAAACAAGCGCAGGAAGAAACGCAGAACGCGCTCAAGAATGTCGTCAACATTTACGACCAGCGACTCGACGCGGAGAGCGCGCAGACCGACAAGATTTCGGAGGCGGTCAAAAACAAACAAGAATTTGCCACCGAAGACGCATATCCCGCCACGACCGAGGAAGGCCAGCATCCGCCGGATGCCGAAGATTCTTACGCCAAGGATTACGTCACCGATAAAATTTTCGTTCACAAAGGCGGGGTCTGGAACGCACGCTACAGCCTCACGGCGGCGGCGGCCGCGCTCCTGGGAGCGACTCCGAATTTTCTTATCACCGCCAGCCGTGACCAGACCGCCGGCGTCTGGGACTTGAAAGGCGACACGGATTTTTTCCTTCGCGGCCACACCGCGGAAGTGAACGACGCGATGTTCAATCCCAATCCGGGCATCGACGAAAACGGCTGGTTCGCCGCCACCGCCAGCGACGACAACAGCGCCGCCCTCTGGCACGGTCGCAACCCAGCCAAACCACTTTTCCTGCGCGGCCATACCGCGCCGCTCAGCGGTCTCGCGTGGAGTAACGACGGCCACTGGCTCGTCACTACCAGCAAGGACGCGACTGTCCGACTCTGGAACGTCGCGGCGAACGATCCATCGAAGGACCCGAAGATTTTGACGGGACACACCGCCAGCGTCTGGCTGCCGTGCCTGGTCGAAAGCGCGCGCAACGGGAGTTGGCTCGTTACGCCGAGCGCGGACAACACCGCCCGCGTCTGGAGTTTTCCCGAGGGCAAACCGCTCGTGTTCTCCGTTCCGGGCCGCGAGCCCGGCGTCTTGCATCACGGCTCGCCGGTCCGCCGCGCCACGATGGATTCCAACGCGCAATGGATCGTTACCGCGGGCGCTGCCGGTCATGCGATTCTTTGGGACCGCGTCACGGGCGAAAAATTATTGACCGTTCATCACGAGCAACCGGTGCGCGACGTTGCCTTCAAACCAAACGAAAACCTCTTCGTCACCGCCAGTGCGGACAAAACCGCCGAGGTTTGGGACGCCGCCAGGAAGAAGGGCCTCGTGACTTTGAGAGGACACACCGCGCCCGTGTTTTCCGCGCGCTTCACTCCATTCGGTCCCGGCGTTGTGACCGTGAGCTGGGACCGCACCGCGCGTCTTTGGAATTACGAAACAAAAAGATGCGTTGCCGTTCTGCGCGGCCACAGCGACGCGCTTTGGTCCGTCGAGTTCTCGCCGAGCGGAACCAATTTCACCACCACCAGCAGCGACGGCACCGCGCGGTTGTGGGACCTGAAACGCATTCCCGGCGGCGACGCTTTCCTCCCGTCGGCGCCCGCGTCAGCAAAGTAAATCCTCCCGCTGCCTTCCCACCTTTGGGAGATACCCCTCGAAGTCCGCGCCAGCCCCGGAAAAAATGATCGCTTCCTGAACAGTAGTTGAATGCAGGCCTCGTCTAGGGCGTTTCCGGCTCTTCCGGCAATCCCAGCCGCAACAGTTTGCAGGCCTCCGTGGTCGATAACCCAGTTGGTCGAAGTGCATCCCCTTCCCCGCGAGCGATTCCGTTGATTATGGCGCGCAGTTCATGCACGTCGAAAGGCTTCGGAATCATCGTGTCCACTCCGAGAGCCAGGTAGGCAGCCCGATTTTCCTCGGACAAATGGGCGGAGAGCACAGCGATCCTGCCGCGAAACCCAGACTCACGGAGCCGTTTCACCAATTCGATTCCGTTCATCCGCGGCATGCTGTGGTCGGTGATGAGCAAATCGAACGCGTCCGGTTTCCGTTTCAGCTCGGAAAGTGCGTCCTCGCCGTCGCTGACAATCTCGATTTTGTGGCCGTCGCCTTTCAGCGCGAACGAAATCGAGAACGCGACCGGGCGCTCGTCTTCCGCGAGCAAGATGTTCAGGGGAGAATTCATGGGGAGGCTGAATCGTTTGGTTCTCGGGATTCGGGCTAGACTTTAGTTTTGTGTTCTGGCGGATTGCTCAAATAATGCAGCAAACGTGCCTGCCTCCTTTACGCCCCATTGCGCCGTTCTCGTCAAGAACTTTCTGCGGCGTAATAGGGCGTGGCAGCTCCGGATAGAGAAGACAGGATTCTGGCTGCTTTGGGAGCGAACATTCGCCGAGAACGCACGGCACGGAGCGTGACGCAGGAGAAGCTCGCAGAACTCGCCGACCTCAACATTCGAACTATTCAGAAAATCGAAAGCGGCAACCTGAATGTTCTGATTACGACGCTGATCCGAATTCAGCGCAGTTTGGGTTGCAAGTGGGAACGCCTCATTCCGACGAGCCAATAATTTCGCCACGGAGTTGCGTAATCCTTAATTTTCTATTTGAAACTTCGAACGAAGAGTCGCTTCATCGTTCGGAATGTTTACCGGCTTGTAATTTGCTGGCCCATTCAGTCGTTCGATAACTGACTTATGAATCGAAACAAAAGGCTTGCCTGCGTTCCGCAAGACATCACGCGATTGATTAAAGGCACCGACCAGCCATCGCCAGTGCCATTTATGATCATCCCAATCATAATGCTTCATTGGAAGGAGCTCCCCAGTCCACCAGCCGCCATGAAGAGATTGATGTAGCGCGCCATGGGGGTTTGGCAATTCTCCAACCTGCCGCAATTCGCGATCGAGGGCAACGGGATCCACCTGCAGGTTGCAAACCTCCGCTTCACGTATCATCCATTCGAAAGCAATCTTTGCTAGCCCGGCTTCATCCGGCTGATAACCCCCGCCCACATCAGAATGGACTCCGGCAAACCAAACATTCTTTATGTCCTGAGATTCGACAGGAGACATGAGATTTTGCCGGAAAGTAGATCGACGTTCATCTATGGAAACCGCATGGCGAACGTGCGCAACCTCGGGGTTGTGAGCCGTGTGTGGGAAGCTTCGAAAATTGTTAATCACCCCGACGGAGCTGACCGTATCCCAGACGCCGATAAAGTGAACCGGACAGGGACGAGCCAAAGTGGCTTTGAATTCCGCACACGTTTGGCCGCCAGGACTTTGGAGCCCAAAGTCGTTTTGCCAGTAATTCAACGCATAAGGCAACAGACATTCCGTCGCCGGATAAAGAAGACCGATCGAGTGAAGCAATGCAGCCACCGCCCGCGCCGTATATGCTCCACGACTAAATCCGAAGAGAAAGATTTTGTCGCCTTGTTCGTAATTGGAGATAAGGAATTTATAAGCGTCGGAAATGTTATCAAAGAAGCCATCACCCGTTACCAACCCGTTTAGCATTGACCAGCGCTTCTCAAGTCGAGTCTTTCGCCAGGGTTCCGGCATCGTGCCAACTCCCGGATCATAGTAGGTCAGCTGAGTCGGACTTCGCAGGGCAACCTTATATGTCCGAATGACGTTAGTGTGGTAGCCGTCGAATTGATTGTTCGTTCCGTCGCAGCAGACAACGATATTCTTAGACATGGCCTCAATGCGATACACAGCACATGTCAGCAAACAATATAGACCGGATCACGCATGACGGAGATCGCAACGGAAAGTGAGGCTGCCAAATGCTGGGATATTTCTAATGCGCACTGATTCATTTGAAATGATCGAGGACGATTCGAGTCTTGGTCTCCGACTCCTGATCGCCTCCATTTTCGGGAAGAGCTATCAACCCGGCGAGCCATTGCGAGACCTTTTCTTCCTCGGTTAAAGGCACCTTCACCGAAACCTCAAAAAGCACTCGCGCCGGTTCGCCTAGGTGGGCCGGCAGCTTCCAGCGCTCCACCGTGAGGTCGGGCCCGCCTGACACCTTGACCTTTTTCCAAACCTCAACGCCCTTTACCGGCCCGTACGGTCTAAAGCTTTTCCAGTCTACTTTTCCAACAGCGCCTTCCAGCGTTGCTTCCTGAGCCTTAGAGAAAATCTTTTTCAGATTCTTTCCGCTATTGGCTTTTTTGATTTGGGCCTTTTCTTTCTTCTTGTTGATCACAGAGCAGGACCGGATTCTGTCCTTTCCTAGAACCTTGTCGAACTCGCATTCCATGCCGGTTTCCTGAGCTCCTCCATCACGGATTTTCACCGTTGTATCGGTCCCATTTGAGGAATCGTAGCGCGATCGCAGAATCACCTTTGGTTCGTGTTGAAATAACGAAAGCGAGTTGGTATCGAAAAAGCAAACAGTTCGCGTCAAAGGAGCATTCGATTCGAGGTGTATTCTCTTAGAGAATTCAGATGCTTGCTCCTCGGAGAGGAGACACTTTATTTCGACCGTCTGTTGGGCAGGCTCGCTCTTGGCAGAAAGGAGAAGCGGCCATAGGCAAAAATAGGCAACCGCTCGAATCGAGAATCTGTTCATCTTTTCCCTATCCACTCATACGCCAGTGGCCGAAGAAGCGCTTCTATAATTCACTCAGTCGCGTCCATTTTGCGGTGCTGCTCTGACAGGCCGCGATTGTGGTTTGGGAGCACACTTCGACCGAATAAACTGGATGTATCTCCCACACCGATGCACGTTTGGGATTCGGTCGCGAGGTCGCAGTGCAAGGCGAATGACTGCCATCGAAGAAAAGTTGGCCGCTTATGCGTACCGGATGTCCAGTTGTGGCATTCAATTTTTTGTCCGTCCAACCTGGCGGACGGTAGTGCGGACTCATTTCAGCCGTCGTGCTGAGACATTCGTCTTGTTTTAGATCCTGGAGAAGGACAATGTGGATGTCGTTCGTAGTTCTGCCAGGAATGTTGCAATTGACGGCTTCTCCGGCATTGACGTCAGAGTAATGCGCGTTCTTAATAAAGGCGACAAAACTAACATAACGCCCTTCTCCCAGCTTCTTGACGACGGAACGGTCGGGAAGCTTCTTCGGTATATTGGCGCTTCGCTTTTGGAGCTTGATCAGGTCGTTATAAGTGATTGCTCGGGCAGGTTGGCTGCCAGCGGCGCAAAAGTTATTTTTTGCCCTGCTTTCGGCCTGCTTCGCCGGGTCGGAACTACCGCCGGCAATGCCGCAGCGATCATCAAAAGGCGGGTTCCGGACTCCCTTAAAGGGTAGGGAGCACGGTGGAGTAAAGGAGCCGCTTTTCGCTTTTGGCGCTGTGCGGCGTGTCTTGGTCTTTCCGTCACTAGTTGCCGCAACGGCAAATCCAATTGCAAAGACAATTAGAAGCGTGGAGAGAGCGGTACGCGATTTTCTGAAGGTGGGAAGAGTATTCATGGACAGTTGATTTGTTGGGTTTTGCCGGCAAGCTTCACTGGCTTTTCGACGTTGTTGGGTTCGGAATAAGGTGGTCTGCCATGGCCTACTTTAAGGGGGCACGGTGTCATTTCGTCGAGTCAGACACCTCACGCGACTCCTCGAGGACCGTCGCTTGCGGGATCGGCGCTGCTTGGGTTCCATTGGCTGTCCCTGTCTTGCCTTTTGAGCCATCTGGAAGGAATTTGAAGCCCACGTAAGCGGTAGAGCTTATTCCAAGAAGTGTCATCAAGGTCGCGTCAAAGACGGGCATCTTCCATTCGAATATGGAAATCCAAATAAAAACGACTCCCAAAACGACGTTCCAAACAAGCATTTGTAGTCGCGAAACCTCGGCTTCACCTGCTTCGGAAATGAGATCGGCAAAGAAACCCTGTGAGGGACGTGCGGCCTGAGTGCGTGCAAAGCCTGCGCTGACAAGCATTGTTGTTCCTTGAATACCTAAAAGCAACGGCACCGTGCTACTCAGGATGTTCTTATGCTCGCCCATCATTGCCCATAGGTAGGCAAAAGAACTTACACATATGGCAATCCACCAAGCGAAGACTAGGCGCGAGAGACTCCACGGCGCTTCGTCCGTTGTCTTCAACCCAGGGCCCCGTCCATCGCGAAGCGCCCTCGTGCCAATTGCTGCCGATAAGATCGCCGCAATTGTAAAAATGACTGCTATCGCCGCAAAGCCCTGTCGCATTGGAGGAATGAGCGGAAGACTTCGCCGGACCAATTTCGCGCCGGGGGAATAAATGGCGTCGGAGTTGACCAAGGTTGGTATTCTTAAGGCGTCGCTTGCGCCCGCGACCGGACGCGCCACGGTAATTTCGGCCTCGCAGTCACCACCGACAGCTCGAATAATTGCGTGCCACTTTTCAAGCTCCTTGATGTCTTTGGGGGCGGCGAGATGAAAAACCACGCGGTTATAAGTCTCGCCCTCGAATTCCCCCGACCCGTACGTAGGCGAGGCGGTAGTGTCGAAAGGTGGTATCGTTTCAAATACCTGCCCTGCGATTGATAATCGCAAGTTGGAGCGCTCTTGCAATATCCAGTGATTGAGTTTGGGTTGAATCGCCCCAAGCTGCGTCTGTTGCTCCGGCGTTATTGTTTTCTCTCTCCTAAGCTTAATTAGGGCATCGAAGTTTTTCAGATCTTCCCTTAGATCCGCAGGAGGAAGTCGCGCCTCGCTTCGTGCTTGTTCAATCAGCCAGCCGTCAAAATTCTGCAGAAATACCGTGATACTAAGCGAATCGGTAAAGAGATTCCGTTCGATCGGCTCTCCGTCATTGTTACACCAGCCGAGCCGGATGTCAGAAACGTATTTACCCGTCCCGTAACTTCGTGCGCGGTTGGGGGGGCCCTCGGAGGCTGAGGAATAGAGCTCCTGATGATTCCACCAGATCAAACCAATTACGATCGCCGCGACAACAATCGCAACGATCCAAATAGTGAGAATTCGCTTATTGGGCATCTGGGGATCCGAAAACACAATCGTGCGGAAAGTGGATGCCTTTCGTCAAGCATCTTTTCCAAGCACAATGGCACAAACGGCGTTGTCTGCGTCACGGCAGCAGATCTGCGGCGTTGGCACGCACTTTCAAGTCAAAGAGTCCTGTCAAAGCGCAAGGAAAGTGGAGAGTTTCCCATTCCCATTAAAACACGCTGCTTTCGGACTCGCGTACTTGACGCTGATTCCGGGAATGAGCGGCGAATCCTGGGATTCCTGCCGATCGGATGCGGACCGGAAGCGGCGCCGCCGCAGATGCGCGCCCGTGTGCCTGGACGGATGGGGTGTCCGCCGATGTTTCGTTGGCGTCGGCCGAATCTTTGCCAGAGACGGACGAAGTTTCGTTTGCGGCGAACGAGGTTTCAGCCGGCTCAGGCCAAGTTTCGTTTGCTTCCGACGAAGTTTCGGCCGCGGGCTGGCGAAGTTTCGTTTGTGATGGACCAAGCTTCGTCGGCGACGGGCGAGGTTTCGCCAGAGGCTCGCAAGGGTTCGGCGGTCACGGCGGAAGTTTCGCCGGTGGCAGGCTAAACTTCGGCGGGGACGAACGAAGTTTCGGCAACGCGGGTCGAAGCATAAAGTTGCCGTAAAATTGTTCTTGCCGCTGCCCGCTTCATTTCCCTAGGATCGCTTCCGACCTCGTAAACCCCGACCCCAACAAACCCCAGCCTCACCTCCCGCTTCTCGCCTTTAACCGACCCGTGCGCATTCGCGCGCGAACACCTAACCGCAACCCAAACACTAAACACATCATCATTATGGCAAACCTGCGCGTCTCCTATGCATTCGCCTCCCTGCCGCAGGGAGAAATCGATAACTTCACCAAGGGCGTTTCAGACCAGCTCTATAGCGACCCGGCCTACCAGGCGTCGGCAGGGCCGCCGGCTGTTCCCGGCCCTCCGGTGACCAAGGCGAACCTGGACGCTTCCAACGCGAGCCTCACGGCAGCGATCGCCGCCGCGAAAGCGGGCGGCCCCGCGGATACCGCGGCGAAAAATACGTTGTTACAGAATCACATCGGCCTGCTGCGCCAACTGGCTGCTTTCGTCCAGACCCGGCATGGCAACGATCTGGCCGTATTGCTCCGCTCCGGGTTCCAGGCCGCCAGCACTGAGCGCACCGCGGTGGTGCTTAGCAAACCCGATGGCTTAACCGTAACCAATGGCAACAGCGGCCAGCTCATCGCCAGGGTAAATGCGCAAAAGGGTTGCAACATGTTTGAAGGGCGTGCCACGCCCGAGGGCGGCGCCGCGCTGCCGAGCGTGTTCACCGGCGATTCGCAGCACATCTATTTTAATAACCTTACACCCGGCGTCATGTACAAGATCGAGGTGCGCTGCCTCGGCGGGGCAGATCCCGGCTACACCGATTGGAGCGATCCCACCTCGCACCGGGCGATGTAGCCGCATCCGCGGTCTGTCCCCAAAAAGGATAAGTTCCGGTGGCGCGTTCTGCTGGAAACGCGCTGCCGGGACAATCCATGTTTATGAATCCATGGCTCATCCGCGTTGAAGACGTGTTGCTAGGTGCGCTGCTCGTTCCCGTACTTCGGGCGCTTGGTTTTGGCTTGCGCTATTTATACCGCAGAATCCGCACGGAGTACGCGCTTGAGGGGAAGTGGCATTGCTACCACTACACTTTTAAAAGAGGTGAGCTCTTGCCCATCCACCGAGAATGGCACATTCGGAAAGGATTTCGTCGCAAATACTGCGGCACGATCTACGAGGACTCCCAAAGAGTCTACCGCTTACGAATCATAGAAGAACGCGGGACGTTTTTGTTTTTTGTCCGCTCAGTGGATGGGACAGAGACATTCCAAGTCCGATCGACGGCCTTGTTTACTGATCACCAACAGCCCAGTTTCGGGCTCTACATCGCGCTGACTTACGATGAAAACATCTTTGCCGGAATGAATATTTTAACGAGAACGAAGCAGTCGAAGACTCAGTTAGATGAGATCGCACGACGCCATTTCAAAATCTATACGGATCGGCCACTAATCGTTCTGGGCGAGCCTCGTTAGGCGTGACGCCATCGCACAACTGGCCGCGCCATCGGAGGTCAAACTACCCAACGGCTCGCCGAAATGCGGGAACGCCACTGGCTTGCTGTTACTTCCATTCGATTAAATTCGAAATGGGCTGGTTTCCCTTATAAATTTGCGCTCTGTATCCGGTACTCTCCAGAAAAGCGCAGAGATCCTTTTTGACATATTCTTGAGTTGGCGGATTTGGCACAGCAGTCTTCACGTCTTGGTTCGGTGCTGAAACCCATAAACCAAAAGACCCGACGGATTTGTGCTGCACGTGCAAACTAAGATCTGAAAGCGCGATCACGGAGGAAGAGGGATTGGCCGATTTGAAATAAAAATTAACGCAGTAAGGTTTGCCGGATTGCTTCTCATATCTTAAAAAGAGCGCCTGGGAAGTTGATTGGCTCGTCGGGTTCGTGGTGACAACTCGATTTGTTACAAGCTGCCACCCCCATGACCTCTGATGCCATTTGGTCCTGACCTTGTAGGTTTTCCCGGGTGACAGCCCCGGAATAGTGATGGATCCTGATTCCCCGGTGCCGGTGATCCTGTTTGCACCACAAGGGAAATCCCCCTCTCCTTTTTCTTTCCAACAGACTTCAAAGGTGTCGCCAGCACTGAGTTTCTTACAGCCCGACACATTCCAACTGATGGTTATGGTCGTGTCGGTTTTTGACGCCACGCCGTCGACCGCACAGGCTTGCGAAGAGGACGCGAGGCACAAAAGCAAAGCGGCCGTGCAAACGGTTTTGAGTAATGTCATGAGGGTTCTCCTATCATTTTATTCCGCCCTTGCCGGGGCGGGTTACGAAAACGGCACCAAGGCGATCTACGTCTTGCGCCAAAAAGAATGGGGGCCAGGGAAACGTGATTCGCTTTTATCCAAGCCTCCAAGAATCGTCAAGGCGAAACTTTGAAGGCGTCGCGTTGTTGTTGTTGAATCCAAAGTGGCAACCTCCCGCATCTCACGGGGGAAGGCCCAATCATTATGATCCAGGATTTTCGATTTGCGTTTCGACAGCTGGTTAAGTCGCCGGGATTCACCATCGTGGCAGTCATCACCCTGGCGCTCGCCATCGGGGTGAACTCGGCAATTTTCGCGCTCATCAACGGCGTCGTCCTTCGGCCGATGGTGCCGGTGAAGCCGGAGGAAGTGGTCAACGTTTTTACGGCGCGGCAAAGCGCGAACCACGATTACCGGCAGTTTTCCTATAACGAATACCGCGAGCTCCGCGAGAACGGGACGGAATTGTTCGCCGACGTGGCCGCGCTCCAGTTCACGGTCGCCGGCATCGGCGCCGAGCACGAGATGCGGCGCAGTCTCGCGTTCCTCACTTCGGAAAATTTCTTCACCTTGATGGGCGTGCAGCCGTTTCGCGGCCGCTTTTATACCGCCGAGGAATGCAAGCCCAACGCGAACCTCCCCGTGATCGTGGCGAGCTACGGCTTCTGGAAACGAATGGGCAGCCGCGCGGATTTCGTCGGCAGCGAGCTCCAGATCAACGGTCAGCTTTACACGGTCATCGGAATCACGCCGGACAAATTCAGCGGTGTAAGCGCGCTCATCGCGCCCGACATTTGGGTGCCGCTCGGCATGTATTCGAAACTCGGTTCCGCTTTCAGCGACACCGATGTCGCGACGGATCTCGCGCAGCCGAAAAAATACACGCTCAATTTGTCCGCGCGCCTTCGACCGGGCCTGACGATTGAAACGGCGAAAGCGCGCCTCCCCGTCTTGAGTCAGCGCTTCAACGCGCTCCAGCCGCCGGACGCCGAGTTCGCGCGCGAACTGCAAATCCAAAAGCCGACCCGCTTCAGCCTCAGCACGTCGCCGGAAGACGATGGACCGATCGCGTTGATCGCGACGCTGCTCATGGGAATGACGGCCGCGGTCCTTCTCATCGCGAGTTTGAACCTCGCGAACATGCTGCTGGCGCGGGGAACATCGCGCGCGAAAGAAATCGCGATCCGGATCGCCATCGGCGCGTCGCGCTGGCGGATCGTCCGGCAATTGTTGTGCGAAGGATTGCTGCTCGCGATTGCTGGCGGCGCGGTGGGACTGGCCCTCAGCGTTTGGTGCAACAGTCTCGTGCTCCAGTCCCTTGGCCGCATGCTCGGTTCGATTAACTTTTCCTTCGTCGCTGATCTCCATCCAAGCGCGACCGTGCTTGGAGCAACCTTCTTGTTCTGTTTGCTGGCCACGCTCCTCTTCAGCCTCGGCCCGGCGTTGAAAGCGACAAAGACCGATCTCGTGAACGACCTGAAGCAACAGGTCGGCGAGCCGGCGCGGATCGGACGGCTGAGCCGTTTCTTCGCGCCACGCCACATTTCGGTGATGGCGCAGATCGCGTTGTCGCTCATGCTTCTTTTTGCCGCCGGATTATTTTTCCGCGGCGCGATCAAGGCGGGCGGTCTCGATCCGGGATTTGTGGCCGCGGGCGATCTCGTAACCGAGATCGATTTCTCGTTGGTGAAAAAGGAACCGGCGGAAGCGAAGCGGCTCATGTTCACTGCAATTCAACGCGCGCGGGAATTGCCGGGCGTGCAGGCCGCCGCGCTCGGCACGATGTTGCCTTACGGCAATTTCACGAACACGCGCCGGATCATGTCGTCGCGCGAGACGATGCCGACCGATCCGAAGGCGCCGGACCCGGGCGCAAGCGGATTGTTCACCGCGATCACGCCCGGATATTTCGATGCCATCGGCGTGCGCATTCTGCGCGGCCGCGATTTCACCCAGGCCGAGGCCGAGAACAAACAAGCCGCGCGGGTGGCGATCATCGATGAGGCGATGGCGAAAAAACTTTTTCCGAACACGGACGCAATCGGGCAGCACATTCGTTATACGATCGCGCCGCGGGACGGCTCGCCTAACGACTTTGAAGTGGTCGGCGTAGTCGGCACGCATCGGCACGATGTCCAGAACGACACGGTGCTTCGACGGATGTTTGTCCCGCTGGCGGTGGCGCAGAGTGGCGACGTTTATCTTCACGTGCGGATAGCGAGCAAGGACCGGCGTGCCGTCGCCGCCATGATCCCGTCCATGCGCCAGATGTTGCGCACCGTTGACCCTGATCTGCCGATTCTCGGCATCGCGCCGTTTGCGGACCTGATGGAGAAAAGCGTCGGGCTCTGGATTGTGCGGCTCGGCGCGGTGCTCTTCGGCGTCTTTGGCGGAATCGCGCTGCTGCTGGCCGTCGTCGGCGTTTATGGCGTGAAAGCCTACGCGGTCGCGTGTCGCACCCGCGAGATCGGCATTCGCATGGCACTCGGAGCGAAGCGCAGTGACGTCTTCGGATTGATCATGCGCCAAGGCGCGATGCAAACCGGACTCGCCGTTGTGTTCGGCCTTCTCCTCGCGCTCGCCGTTGGTCGCGTCCTTGCGCAAATCCTTTATGAAGTGAGCCCGAACGATCCGTTCGCTTTGCTAATGTCGAGTCTGATGCTCGCTGGCGCTTCGTTGCTAGCTTGCTTTTTTCCGGCGCAACGCGCGACGCGCGTCACTCCCATGACCGCGTTGCGAACAGAATAGTCTCGCGGATTTCGACCGGAACGGCGGGCTTCGGAGCACCGTTACTAAAATTGTCTTGACAGGATTCGGGAATTTTCCCCAAACTCCGTTTCCCCATAAACGTTAGCTAACCCCAAACCTCTCCAGAAAGGAGAACCCCATGAAAACCCGAATCAGGCAGGCTTTCGCCCTGTCTTTCGTCCTATGCAGTATGTCTCTCGGACTCGCCGCAGCTTTTGCTGATGGCTGGCCGCAGTGGATGCAGAATCCCCAACACACGGGATTTTTGAACGTCGTCGGCCAGAACCTTAACAGAATCCTGGCGAACATCGTCTACGACCCGCTCGTCCCGGATGAGCAGGCGAAAAATGGTGGCGATTTGCTCGCTCACTATCAGGTCCCGTTAGTCGAAGGAAACGATGTCTACATGGAATCGAAGGCGGGCTCATACACCATCGGAGACTATGCCACCCAGACCTGGCACCAGAATAAGTTCACGTGGCAGGGCACCAACCTGGTGAAAATATGGACCTTCGACAGCGATTGGGTCGCTCCCGGTTCGCCGAAGGATTTCTGGGAACCGGTCTACCACGCGGTGCTGGCGAACGGATTTGTCTACGACCCGGGTGCGGGCGGATCCATTTTCAAACTGAACAAAAGTAATGGAACCGTCGTGACGCGTCTCATTCCGGCTCAATTCCTGAACCCGGATGGAAGCCTGAACGCCCATACCTTCACCGTTAGTCCGCTCAGTGCCGATAGCTCGGGCAACATCTACTACAACGTGCTGAAGCTGCACGATAACGGCGGGTTTTATACGAACGACGCCATCGATTCCTGGTTGGTCAAGGTTACGCCAGCGAATGCGATCAGCGTCCTCAGCTACACGGGTTTGAACCCAGCCGCGCCAAATTCAGGCGACCTCTGCGCCGGTACTTTCGGCACGGGCGACTTGCCCTTTCCGCCCAGTCCCACCGCCGTTCCGCCGAACGTGGTTTGCGGCCTGCAGCGGGTAGCGCTCAATGTCGCGCCTGCGATCGCGCCCGATGGAACCATCTACAGCGTGACCCGCGCCCATCTGCCCGTCGTTGAAGGAGCCCGGCACGGATTTATCCTGGCGATCAATCCCAACCTGACGTTGAAATGGGCGACCTCGCTTCGCGGACCCGACGCACCGGGACCGTTCCCGGCCTCATACCTGAATGGCGGCTATTTTCACGATGGCTGCAATGACGGAACCCCGGCGAGTGCGGGCAGCATGCTCCCGCTCAACGGCGCTACCGATGGGAGTGGGAACCTCCTCGGCGGCTGCCGCTCAGGAGCGCGGGCGGGCGTCGATCCGGCAACGAATCGCTTCGGCGGCGGAAGGGTTCTCGACGACGAGTCGTCAACGCCCACCGTCGCGCCCGACGGCAGCGTCTTCTTCGGCGCTTACAGCCGTTACAATTACGCCCAGGGCCATCTCATGCGCTTCGCAGGAGCAAATGGCGCCTTCCTGCAGTCGTACTCGTTTGGGTGGGACTCGACGGTCGCGATCTACGCACACAGCGGGACTTATTCAGTCGTAATCAAGGACAATCACTACAGCGGGCTTGGCTCTTACTGTAACGTCGCCACGTTCTGTCCTACGGATCGGACCGCCACAAACCCGGCCAGTCCCGAGGAATACTTCGTCACCCAGCTTAGCCCCACTTTGGGAGTTGAGTGGAAGTTTAAGAACACCAATACGCTGAGCTGCACCCGAAACCCAGACGGGTCGATCACCTGCGTCTCGGATCATCCCAACGGATTCGAATGGTGTGTCAACGGCGCGGCCGTGGACGCCAATGGTGTTGTCTATGCGAATAGCGAAGACGGAAATCTGTTCGCGCTTAACCAGGGCGGCACGTTGAAGCAAAAGATCTTCCAACAACTAGCCCTCGGCGCGGCTTACACTCCAGCCTCGCTCGGCAGCGACGGAAAGATCTACTCGCAGAATGCGGGTCATCTCTTCGCCGTTGGTAACTAAGAATCGTTAGTCTCATTTCGTGCGAGCTCGCGTCCTATCCGCGAGCTCGCCACGGTGTAGAAGTTCGCCGTTATTGCGACGGGCTTCGAATTGTCGCCAGCTCGGCTTCGAGCTTTTGCTGGCGCTCGTTCAGGCTCTGCAAGCGTAGCTGCCAGCGATGCAGCTGGATGCTGAGCTGGTTAATGTAGCTCGTGATCTCGATCCGCTGCGATTCGTTTTCCTTCAATTGATGCTGGAGATCGGAAATCCGGACAGCATTCTCGGCGGCAGCGACGATAGTGGCTCTAGGAACCGTTGTGGGTTTCCCGCAATGTTGGCAGTTCACCGTCATTCCTGCCGCGGCTGCGTCGACAACATAGGAAGTCGCGCAATGCGAGCAGGCGAAAACGATATCGTTGCTCGGCGCCTGCACAGAAGTTGTCGAGCCACCTGCGGGTTGCATTGGCGGATAATTTAGCAGGAGACATACCGGAATTTCCGCCAAAATCAGGCAATCCGGAGCGGTGAGACATGAGGACACGCGGAGCACGTTGCCGTCGAGACAGCGTGTCGCTTTTCGCGCAAGACGCGGGGAACGCTGACGCTGTCCTGGCCTTGTAAATCAGGCACTTACGCCGATCGGCTTCGTCGGAACATTGGCTGCTCAAAGAACCGCGAACCATTCTCGGTTCGCGAAAGGATTTTTCTAATATGGCTAAAGTCTTAGGTATCGATTTGGGGACGACGAACTCCTGTATGTCTGTCATGGAGGGCGGCGATCCGGTGGTTTTGGAGAACAGCGAAGGCGCACGCACCACGCCGTCGATCGTCGCGTTCGCGAAGAACGGCGAGCGGCTCGTGGGTCAGGCGGCGAAACGCCAGGCCGTGACGAATCCGGCCAACACAGTTTTTTCCATCAAGCGCTTCATGGGTCGCAAATACGACGAAGTCCGCGAAGAAGAGCATCGCGTGCCTTACAAGATCGTGAAGGCCGCGAATGGCGACGCCCATGTTCAAGTAGAAGTGAATGGCGAGAAGAAGACTTTCTCGCCACCGGAAGTTTCGGCGATGATTCTCGCGAAACTCAAGGCCGACGCGGAAGCGAAGCTCGGCGAAAAGATCACGCAAGCCGTCATCACAGTCCCGGCTTACTTCAACGACTCTCAGCGCAACGCCACCAAGGACGCTGGCAAGATCGCTGGCCTCGAAGTGCTGCGCATTATCAACGAGCCGACCGCCGCGTCGCTCGCTTACGGGCTGGACAAGAAGAAGGACGAGAAGATCGCGGTCTACGATTTAGGCGGCGGCACGTTCGACATTTCGGTGCTCGAGATCGGCGATGGCGTCTTCGAAGTAAAGGCGACCAACGGCGACACGCACCTAGGCGGTGACGACTGGGACAACATTCTGGTTGATTGGATCGTCGGCGAATTCAAGAAGGACAGCGGCATCGATCTCTCGAAGCAACCCGACGCGATCCAGCGCATCAAAGAAGAAGCCGAGAAAGCGAAGATCGCGCTCTCTTCTTCACAAGAATACGAGATCAACCTGCCGTTCATCACGGCGGACGCGACCGGGCCGAAGCACATCCAGAAGAAGCTCACCCGCTCGAAGCTCGAGCAGCTGACCGATCCGCTTTTCCAGCGCACGGTTCCGCCGGTGAAAGCCTGCCTGGCTGACGCCAAGCTTTCGGAGAAGGACGTCAACGAGTTGGTGCTAGTCGGCGGTATGACGCGCATGCCAAAGGTTATCGAGACTGCGCGCACTTTGATCGGCAAGGAACCTCACAAAGGGGTGAACCCGGACGAAGTAGTAGCTATCGGCGCTGCCATCCAGGGCGGTGTGCTCAAGGGCGACGTCAAAGACGTGTTACTCCTCGATGTTACTCCGCTAACTCTTGCTATCGAGACAGCGGGTGGCGTAGCTACGCCGATGATTCCGCGTAACACCACGATTCCTACTCGTAAGTCGCAGATCTTTTCGACCTATAGCGACAACCAACCTGGCGTCGAGATCAAGGTGTTACAAGGCGAGCGCCCACTCTCACGCGACAACAAGAACCTCGGCACGTTTCACCTCGACGGCATTCCGCCGGCCCCGCGTGGCACGCCGCAGATCGAAGTTACGTTCGATATCGACGCGAACGGCATTCTTCACGTCTCCGCGAAAGACCTTGGCACCGGCAAGGAGCAGAAAATCTCCATCACCGGCAGCTCGGGCTTGAGCAAGGAAGAAATCGAGAAGATGCAACGCGACGCGGAGACTCACGCCGAGGAAGACAAGAAGGCGAAGGAAGCGATCGAGATCAAGAACAACGCCGATACTCTGGCTTACCAGAGCGAGAAGCAGCTCAAGGATCTCGGCGACAAGATTCCGGAAGACAAACGCAAGCAGGTCGAGGACGCGATCAAAGCCGTTCGGGAAGCGATCGAGAAGAACGATACCGACGCGATGAAGAAGACCTACGACGACTTGCAGAACAAGTTCCAGGAAGTCAGCGCCGATCTTTACAAGCAGGCTTCAGCCAGTGCCGGCCCCGCGCCGGGTGCTGATCCAGGCGCCGGTCCTCAAGCCCGACCGCAGGAAGAAGGGCCGCGCAAAGACCAGGGCGACGTCGTCGACGCCGAGTTCGAAGTCGTGGACGAAGACAAGAAGAAGTAACGAAGATGTTTAGCGCGATCGGAAACAATCTGGGGAGCGCACGCGCCTCGCGTGCTGGCGATGGCGCCTCGCCATCGCGGACTTGGATTGGCTTCGGAAGCGCAAAAAGCGGAGGGAAGATTGTTGCGGCGAGGGCGCCGCAACCAGCACGCGAGGCGCGTGCGCTCCCCGGATTAACAGAAACAATTTGCCAACGCTCTTAGGGCGTCGGCATTAACCAACCAAAGCAGAAGAAGGAGTAACTAACACATGGCAATTAATGTAAGACCCCTCGGAGATCGCGTGCTTGTGCAGCCGATCGAAGAGAAAGAAACGAAAAAGGGCGGCATCATCATCCCCGATACCGCCAAGGAAAAGCCGCAGGAGGGCAACGTCGTCGCTCTCGGGACCGGCAAGGTGGACGACAACGGCAAGAAGGTCGAGTTCACCGTGAAGAAGGGCGACAAGGTCCTTATCTCGAAATACGGCGGCACCGAGATCAAGGTGGACGGTGAGTCCTACCTGATCATGCGCGAGGACGATATCCTCGGCATCATTGGTTAATCGAAACTCTCAACTAGAAACTACCACTAAAACATATGGCAGCTAAACAACTCCAATTTGATGAGAACGCGCGGCATGCGCTTCTCCGCGGCGTCGAGAAACTCTCGAAGGCCGTGAAAGCGACGCTCGGACCGAGCGGCCGCAACGTCATCCTCGACAAGAAATTCGGCAGCCCGACGATCACCAAGGACGGTGTCACTGTGGCCAAGGAGATCGAGCTCGAAGATCCTTATGAAAACATGGGCGCCCAGCTCGTCCGCGAAGTCGCTTCCAAGACTTCCGACATCGCTGGTGACGGCACCACCACCGCGACCGTGCTCGCTGAGTCCATCTACAAGGAAGGTCTCCGCAACGTCACGGCCGGCGCCAATCCGACCTCGCTCCAGCGCGGCATCAACAAGGCTGTCGAAGCCATTGTTGCTGAGCTCGGCAAGATCTCGAAGAAGGTCAGTGACCGGAACGAGATCGCGCAGGTCGCGACTGTCTCGGCTAACTGGGACAAGACGATCGGCGAGATCATTGCCGATGCGATGGACAAGGTCGGCAAGGACGGCACCATCACGGTGGAAGAAGCCAAGTCGATCGAAACCAGCCTCGACGTCGTCGAAGGCATGCAGTTCGACAAGGGCTACCTCTCTCCTTACTTCGTCACGAACGCCGAAGCGATGGAAGCCGTGCTCGATAACCCTTACATCCTCATTCACGAGAAAAAGATCTCGAGCTTGAAGGACATGCTCCCGCTGCTCGAGAAAGTAGCGAAAGCTGGACGTCCGCTCCTCATCATCGCGGAAGACGTGGAAGGCGAAGCGCTCGCGACCCTGGTCGTGAACAAGCTCCGCGGCACGTTACAGGTGGCAGCCGTGAAAGCCCCGGGATTCGGCGATCGTCGCAAGGCGATGCTGGAAGACCTGGCGGTGTTGACCGGCGGTCAATGCATCACGGAAGACCTCGGCATTAAGCTCGAGAACGTTAAACTCGACGACTTAGGCCGCGCCAAGCGGGTCACGATTGACAAGGAGAACACCACGGTCGTCGAGGGTGAAGGCAAGCAAGCCGATATCCAGGGCCGGGTGAGCCAGATCCGCCGTCAGATCGAGGAGACTACTTCCGATTACGATCGCGAGAAGCTCCAGGAACGCCTGGCGAAGCTCGCCGGTGGTGTCGCCGTCATCAATGTCGGCGCCGCGACTGAGACAGAGATGAAGGAGAAGAAGGCGCGCGTCGAAGATGCGTTGCATGCTACTCGCGCCGCAGTGGAAGAAGGCATCGTCCCTGGTGGCGGCGTCGCTCTTATCCGCGCGCAGAAGGTGCTCGATAAGCTGGACCTCGAAGGCGACGAAAAAGTCGGTGCGGCGATCATTCGCCGCGCGATCGAAGAGCCGCTTCGCACGCTCGCCGATAACGCGGGCCAGGAAGGCGCGCTCATCGTTCAGGAAGTGAAAGCCCGGAAGGGGAACGAAGGTTACAACGTCGCGACCGACAAGTATGAAGACCTGGTGAAAGCCGGCGTCGTCGATCCGACCAAGGTGACCCGGAGCGCGTTGCAAAACGCCGCTTCGATCTCCGGCCTCTTACTCACCACCGAAGCCATCATCACCGAAGCTCCTGAGAAGGAGAAAGGTGGCGGCATGCCTCCGGGCATGGGCGGCGGAATGGGTGGCGGCATGGGCGGCATGGACTACTAAGCCAAAACTTAATATGAATCGCGACAGCCGGGCTTCGAAAGAGGCCCGGCTGTTTTGTTGTCGGAAGTTCTCGACGAATCTCGCCGTGTTCGCTAGAGTCGCGCCATGAGTTCCCCCTACGATCCCCGTGGCTCACTCTGGCACAAATGGGATCTCCATTTCCATACGCCAAGCTCGTACGATTACGGAAATCGCGGTATAAACAGTCAACAGATTGTCGATGGGCTGTTGACGCACAATGTCACGGTGGTGGCGATTACGGATCACCACATCATGGACGTGGATCGAATCAGCGATCTTCAGCGACTTGGAGCAGAAAAGCTCACGGTTCTCCCCGGTCTCGAACTACGAAGCGATCAGGGTGGCGATCCGATTCATTACATCTGCATCTTTCCGGAAGACTGTAATCTGCGGCACGTTTGGACCACGTTGCAGGGAAAGCTAGGGCTCACAACGGAAGCCGTCGCAGCCAAGGGAGGAGATGATCGCATTTACGTTCCCCTGGAAGAAGCCGCGGCGGCGGTATTCGACCTCGGCGGAGTCATTTCAATCCACGCGGGGACGAAGAGCAATTCAATTGAGAGTATCAAGAACACGGAGCAATTTCAGCAGCGAATTAAGTTCAATATCACCAATCGTTTTGTGGATTTGATGGAGGTCGGCCAGGTAAAAGACATCGACGTTCATCTACATACGATTTTTCCAGCCACTGGAATCTCGAAGCCCCTTTTGGTTTGCTCCGACAACCACGATATCACTCGATACGAGGTCAAAGCGCCCATGTGGTTTCGTTGCGATCCGCGTTTTCGGGGACTGTTAATGGTACTACGGGAGCCGAGCGATCGAGTGTTTATCGGCGAAACTCCGCCAGAGGTATTCAGAGTCGATCGCAATCCAACGAAATACATTCGCGAGATATCGTTTGCACGCGCTGAAACAACTCCGTCCGGCGAGAGGTGGTTCGCTGGCAAGGTTGCATTTAACCCCGGTTTGGTTGCGATTGTAGGCAACAAAGGAAGTGGTAAAAGCGCCCTCGGCGATACTCTCGGATTACTTGGGGCGACGAAAAACGCGGATCAGTTTTCGTTTTTGAGCCGCGAGAGGTTCCGGCACCCCACCGCGGGTCGAGCGGAGCATTTCTCGGCTACGGTCACGTGGGAATCAGGCGAGGCGGTCACTAAGTGTCTTGCGGATACCGTGAGGCCAAACGAAATCGAACGCGTTAAGTACCTGCCCCAGGACCACGTTGAAAAAGTTTGTAATGAGCTGGCCGGATCAGGGTCTGGCGGCTTCGAACATGAACTCGAGTCGGTAATCTTTTCACACGTACCGGACACAAGCCGTCTTCAGCAAATAAACCTTGAAGATCTCGTACGGTTCCAAACGCAGGAAAAGCAGCGTCGAATCGACTCTCTCCTCAAACAATTACGAGCGGTCAGTCGTGAGCGCAGCCGAGTCGAACAAAGGCTTAATCCGAAGACAAAGGAGCAGATTCAAGAGAAAATCGCTCAACGCGAAGCTGAGTTGTCGTCACACGACAAGCTTAAGCCGAAGGAAATTCCCAACCCTACAGCTGCCGCGGCGTCTGGTGGAGCCGATGACGCACTTGTTACCACCTTGGGCCAAGCCGAAAAATCGAAGTACCAAATCGAAGAAGAAGTTCGAGGGCTCACCCAACGAATTACGTCGTTGGAGCGACGGCATGCAGTTGCGGTGCGCCTGCTGGAAAAGCTTAACAATTTCCAAAAGGAGTTTCAGACCTTTGAGGCTTCGCTTGCAACAGATGCGATCGAACTCGGACTAAGCGTCGATAAATTAGTCGGTTTGTCAGTCGACAAAAGCGAACCCGACGAGATAATACGTACGACGGCGCAGGAGCTCGTCAAAGCCCGCGAGACATTAGATGGCCCCTCACCGCAGGCATTACGCAAACAATTGGCGGATATCGTGGCGAGGATTTCAGATATCCGTAGCAGGTTGGACGAGCCTAATCGCAAGTACCAGGCATACCTTCAGCAGCTCGCCGAGTGGACGCAGAAGCGTCGTGCCATCGATGGCAGCGAAGAGGATGTGCAATCGCTAACAGGGCTAAGGGCTACTTTATCCGCCCTAGATGCGGTGCCAAAAGAAGCGGTCAGGCTTCGACAAGAGCAGGCGCGAATTGCGCTGGACATTCATGTCGAAAAGTTAGCGCAGACCGCCGTATATCGCACGTTGTACCAGCCGGTACAAACGTTCATCGATTCACACCCTCTCGCCAAGGACAAACTGAAGCTCGAGTTCCGGGCAGAACTTGTTGAGGAAGCATTTCCAGACCGACTATTTGAAATGCTCGCGCAAAACCGACGGGGAAGTTTTATGGGGTTAGATGAGGGACGCGCGCAACTCACACGAATGCTAGAGCAAGCAAGCTGGGAGGATCCGGAATCTTTAAAGCGGTTTTTAGAACAAGTGGACTACGCACTTCACAACGATGTTCGTGAAGAAAGTCCGTCGCGAATCGAACTGTCGGAACAGTTGCGACGCGGTCGGTTGATGGAAGAAATTTTCGACCTGGTCTACGGGCTTGAGTACATTCGGCCTCGGTACATTCTGCGCTGGGAAGGCAAGGACTTATCTATGTTGTCGCCAGGAGAACGCGGGACTCTCTTACTCGTGTTCTACCTTCTAATCGACAAAAGCGACATCCCCCTATTGATCGATCAACCGGAAGGCAACCTTGATAACCATACTGTCGCTAAAGTCTTGGTCGATTGCTTAAAAGCTACGCGCGCACGCAGGCAAGTGTTCATTATCACTCACAACCCAAACCTTGCTGTCGTCTGCGACGCCGATCAAATTGTCCATGCGGAGATGAAGAAACCCGAAGGCAATGAGATTACTTACCAATCCGGATCGCTGGAGAATCCCGATATGAGCACGTTCGTGACCGACGTCTTGGAGGGCACTCGATGGGCCTTCAACGTACGGCGCGACAAATATGCTGTCGGTGAGGGCCAGAGAGCCGCTCGCTGACGTCCGTCAACGCAGCCGTTAAAACACTGCAGTTTCGCCCTCAGCGCCGCCCGGGATACCGGGCGGCGCGCAGGACTGAGGCTAAACACGCGCTGGTTTAGGGCGCGGGTTTGGGCTTGGCTTTGGCCTGGGGCGAGTCGTCGACGACGAAACCGAAGTCGCCGAGGGCCTTGGGATTCTCGCGGTTGGCGACGAGAAGGGTGTCGCGCGCGTCACGCAATACCTGGGTTACCTTTGGCATCGTGACGTCGCCGGCGCGATACTCCCGCTCGGCTTTGCTTCGCAAGTTCGGCCGCTGGTTCTAACGGATGATATACGTGAGTCACGTATATCATGATTCGGCTTCGCATTGTTGCGGTTGAGAACGAACGAGAGATCGCGTCCTCGCACAGTTGCCGGGTTGCGACCGCCGAGCTTTGACGGTTATTGACACGCGGATACCGACTGCGAAAACTTCATCAATGCGACCCCTTCTGATTTCACTCCTCGTCCTAGCAATGTTTGGCATCAGCCATCTCGAAGCGGCAAACGAAGAAACGCACCGTGAGAAGTTCAATCGGGCCGCCGTAATTTCCGGGACACCTGCCGTTTATCCGTATTGGGCCCGAGTACATCACATAACGGGAAAAGGCGTCGTGGTGATGAGGGTAGACACTGCCACCGGCAAGGTTACTTCCTGTGAGATGGCGATAAGCACCGGCAGTGCAATTCTGGACGACGCGGCTCTGACTAGTTTTCGAACGTTCCGTTTCAAGCCCGGCGGCGCCCCGGCAGTTAAGTGCCCGATTACCTTTACACTGAGCGCCGGGGGCACCGAGGAGTTCTCCGGATTTTATGTTCGGGCAAAACCGACAGATGACGCGCTGGCCCCCTTTCTCGGCAAAGGCACCGTAGAAGAAGGCCCCATGCCCGCCTACCCCAACTCAGTTCCGTGGTCGGACAAGCACGGCAAAGGCATCTATGAAATCCATGTACGGAAGGACGGCACGGTCGCCTCGGTAAAAATTCTTCAAGCGTCGGGCGACGAGGTTTTCGATCAGAGCGCGGTCTATACCCTCCGACAATGGCACCTTCATCGCGGCCCGCTCATTCTAGAGTTGCCCTTGGTTTTCCATCTCACACCGACCCATTACTCGGTAGGTGTTCCCCGCAAGGGCTAGCCGCGAAGAACTCTGTAACTTTTGTGCCTCCTTACGGACCCGGCGGGAATGGAGGACGACCTTGGCCGGGTGGCGGAATCAGGTTCGCGGGAACACCGGCGGCCTGTAGCACAGCGGCGCCGTTAGTCGGGTCGCGCCACATCACTTCGCGGCTCAAACGCTGCAAGGCGGCGTTGCGCGCATTCTGGTCGGCAATGCCATTCGCCCAGTTCACCGCTGACTGCGGATCGGTCGGAGCGATCGCGTAAGCCATGGATGCCGACGCGGTGTCATGCGATTGACCGTCCGGCAACCCATTCACCCAACTCGTAGCCGAACTCAGATCGGCCCGCGCCCATTGCCGCACGGCCTGACTAACCGCGCGCGATGACGCTTGCGGATCGTTTAGGGACAGCGACCAATTTGCGGCCGCCGCCGGATCCTGGCTGGCCCACGTTCGCACAACCTGGTTAACCGGAGAACGCCACCCGCCGCTGCTAGGATCCTTTGCGGCCTGCGCCGCCGCTGCCGCCGGATCGACGTTCGCCCATTCGCGGTAGGCCAGATTAGAAAGCGGTTCGTTACCAGGAAACTCACCGGCTTGTTGCGCGAGGGCGAGCGCCGCGTTCGGATTAGTGTCGGCCAGGTAGCTAACGATGCCGCGCAATGCCTGGTAGCGCAGATCGGGACTTGGCAGAGCCATGGCGCGATCGATCGCCCCTTGGACGCCGTTCGCTGCTTCCTGCTGAAACACGTTCTCAGCAATATTTTCATATCCGGCGTTCGAGGCGGCGAATTGCAATGCGCCATTCGGATCTGATTCCACCCAGCGCGCGATCAAGAAGCGGGACGCCAGATCGCGGTCGCTGCTCCCCGGAAGCCGCCGGATGCGCCTCAAGGCATCCGCATATTCGCCGGGCTTCAAGGTGTTGATGAGCGACTGAAGGTCGGTCATGCGCTTCCGCGGATCGCTTTCCTTGAGGATCGCTTCCAACGCCTTCTTGCTTTGTCCCGACGTGCTCGGGAATCGTTGCAGCTCAGTGGCTGGGGAGTTCGGGCTTGTCGCGGCGGTTGTTAACATCGGCGCGGCCGACGACTTGTCAGCGTCCTCTTTCGTCGATGGCTCCGACTGCGTGGCAACGAAGGCTCGATCGATCGCCACGCCGGCGATGAAGATCCCGCCGATGATTAAGACTTGCCGCAGAGTCACCCTTCGTAGAACCCCGCTCGATTTCGGATGTTGCCGTGATTCAGTGTTCATTCCTTGTCGGGGTAAGGACCTTTGCCCTCTTCGGCGATGAAACGGTCGATCCGGGCGGTTAGAACCGGCAGCGGCACCGAGCCCAGCTCGAGCACCGTATCGTGAAAGGCGCGGATGTTGAACTTTGACCCGAGCGCTTTCTCGGCCTTTTCACGGGCGCGCACGATAGCTAGCTCACCCAGGTAGTAGGAGAGCGCTTGTCCGGGCCAGGCAATGTAGCGATCGACTTCCGTCTCGATCTCGTGTTCTGGCAACGCAGTGTAATCGTGCATATACTTGATCGCTTGCTCGCGGGTCCAGCCCTTCGAATGAACGCCGGTGTCTACGACAAGCCTGCAAGCACGCCAGATTTGGTAACCGAGCATGCCGAAACGCTCGTAAGGCGTTTCGTACATACCCATCTCTACACCGAGCTTCTCGCAATAAAGCGCCCAGCCTTCCCCATAGGCCGAGATGTAATCGTGCTGCCGGAAATCCGGCTGGTCCTTGTGCTCGAGCGCGATCGGGCCTTGGAAGGCATGACCCGGCGCAGACTCGTGCAGAGTTAGCGCAGTAAGATTGTAGAGCGGGCGATGCGGCAGGTCGTAGGTGTTAAGGAGATAGACGGCAGCGCCGCCACGGCCTGAGGTATAAAAAGGCGCCAGGTCGTCCGGCACTGGCTTAATCGTAAAACGCATCCGCGGCAGGTAGCCGAAGTATTGTGACGATTTTCCGTCAAAGATCTTGCAGATCCAGGCGGCGCGATTGAGCAACTCCTGCGGAGTCTTTGCGTAAAACTGCGGATCGTTGCGCAGGAATTCGAGAAACGCCGGGAAGTCGCCTTTGAAGTTGGTCTCGTGCATCGCGTCCACCATTTGCGCGTGCAACTTGTCTACTTCCGTCAGGCCCGTCTGGTGGATCTCTTCGGGCGAAAGATCAAGCGTGGTGAATTCGCGAATTTTCTGCCGATAGTAATTCTTTCCATCGGGCAGAGCTTCAGCCGCAAGAGTGGTGCGGGTGTGGGGCAGGTATTCGTCGCGGAAGAACTTGAGCAGATCTGCATAAGCAGGCTGCACCACCTCGCGAATTACCTGAGCCGCTTCCGTCTTGAGCTTCTCCTGGTCGGCCGGCGGAACTCCCACCATTTGTTCGCGGAAAGGAGCGTAGAGCAAGCTATCTTCGGCTTTGCCCTCCGCGCTCGTGGCGATGGACTTGTCGCGTCCTTGCAAGGTCGCGCGCGGCGGCGTGAAGTTACGCTTCAACCCGGCCTTCATGTTAGCAATCTCTTCTCGAAAATAGCGCGGCACGTCGCGCATTTGCGCGATCCAGTTCTTGTAATCGGCCAGGGTCTTGAAAGGCCGGCGCGCGGCATAACCGAAGTTGGTCCAGAAGGCAGAGTCAGAGTTAGCCGGCATTTCGTAATCACGAAACTTATGGTTGGCGATGGAGTTTTCGATTTCCGGCCTGAAAACATCGTAGTTGATCTGCTCGCCGGGCGAGAGCTGCGCCCGTGGAATTTCATCGAGCTTGCGCAACACATCCTCCCAGTGATGCAGTCGCATCTCTTGTGCGGCGGGATCTACCTTGGGAAGATGATCGGGCACCGGTTTGCTCTGACCTTCGAGCCCGGGAAACTGTTCGAGCCGCCACTTCCATTCCTCGGTGTAGATGGCGCGGAGGGACGCGTCCGCGTCTTGCGTTTCCGCGAAAGCAAGACGGCACGTCAGCACGACCGCTCCCAAACAAACAATCCCGAGTGTTTTCTTCATGTTGAACCTCCGCCAGCTCACTTCGATCCGATTTTCGACATTCTCCCTGCCAAAGCAATCAACAACATCGAGCTCTTCACGCGTCTGGGGCGCGGAAGCTTCAGGTTACCAGTCGCGATCTAACTCTTTCATCAACGTTTATCGACGAATCAACGATTGACCGGTGGCGGCACGGGCTCGGTGTCGTGGAGCCGGCCATAATCGACGGTGAGGCGGCCGTCTTCCAGTTGCTGGTAAACGTCAACGAAGCGTTCGCCGAAACGGATGTCTTCCACCGCGTAGTCTTGCTGGCTTTGGACGGAAGCGGCCATGACGAGCTCGAGTGACACAGTCGAAGCTACAAAGAAAGCGTCTTCCTTCTCCAGGCGTTCCGGGGTAATTCCATAAAGCGGGCTTTGTTCATCGATGGTATGGCGAATAGTGAGAGCAGCCGGGAAGCTGATCATGCGATCCGGGTAGAGCTTAAGGTAATAGAAGCGGCGGATGTCTTCGCCTTCCAAGACGTGCTCGTCGCGCGAGTAGATGATCCGAAATTCTGCTTCGGCCATACTAGTATGGCGCAAGTTCGCGACCCGAAACATCAGACTTAGACGGCCGTCGTGCGGAGCTATAAGAAGACAATTGCTAAAAACAATCCGCGCGGTAGGTCGCGCGAATCGAACAAAGATAAGGCCGGTAATGACCGCGATCCAAATCATGCCGAGAAAGATCTCGATCGTGACTACGACGTGACCGTAAACTGTAGCGGGATAGTTATGCCCGTAGCCAACCGTGGCCAGAGTTTCAACGCTAAAGAAAAATGCATACGGAAACGAACCAGGCTCCAAGTCTGCAATGCAACCTGGGCGTAGCGCGTAGAGCGCGCCGAAGAGTAGATTTATAACGATGTAGCTGCTGGCGAGGAAGAGCGCGAAGCGCGGCCAGGTAAGTGACAGAACCCAATGGTAGCTGTCGCGCCAGCCGCTTACGGCAGCGTTGATTTTGAGAAACTCAGTGCGGCCGGATCGAGTGGCGATGGGACGGTGCGGTCTTTGTTTCATGTTGATTCGCCTAACCCGGCGGCTCGACGGAGTTTCGCCCTACCAAGTCATGCTTTGCCGCCGAAAGTAACATGGTCGTCCAGGTCCACGAGGTCGAACCAGGTTTTCACATCTTCGCGTTCTTTGGAAAATTTGCCGACATACTCGGCGAAATACTGAAGCGTCTCGACGTCGCCACTCGGGCCCCGACGGGTCATGAACGTGCTCCAGGCATCGATCTCCCAGGCGGCGCGTTTGTGTTTCGCGTTCGCGTTCACCCATTCGAGGATTTCGCCGTCACCTTGGCCGGCGGCGAGCTGTTCCTTCAAAGCGGCAAAGTCGAATCCGAGAAAATCCTTCAGGTGCTGATCGATGGGTGCGTCGCAGGCGAATTCGCCGTTCGTGCCGGCGACCGCGGCGCGGCCTTTGTCGAGCAAGCGCGGCAGAATGACGTAGCCGCCAAGGCGGCAATGAGGGCTGCGGGGCGGGCGTTTCGTCAGATCGGGCGCGGAGATAGAAGATGGATCGGGCATACTTTGTCGATTATTGGCCGTCCAGACGGCAGGTCAAAGATTTTGCTTCTGTTTTATTTCGTTTTCGCGATAGGCTGGATGCGTTCATGAACTACGCCAGGCGCATCCTTCCCTTCGTCTGGCTTTCGTCATTCTGAAATAACTCGTCGCTGCTTGATAAGGTAGCGCATTCGCAAGCATTCCATGAAATACGATGTCTCCGCGTTGATGGCCGAAGTGAAGGCCAAGAATCCGGGCGAACCGGAGTTTCACCAGGCCGTCCAGGAAGTAGTCGAGTCGCTCGCGCTCGTGCTCGATCAGCATCCCGAATATCGGAAGGCGAAAATCATCGAGCGCATCATCGAGCCGGAGCGCGTGATCATGTTTCGCGTTCCGTGGCAGGACGACAACGGCGAGCTGCACGTCAACCGCGGGTTCCGCATCCAGATGAACAGCTCGATTGGGCCGTATAAAGGCGGGCTGCGATTTCATCCTTCGGTGAATCTCGGCATCCTGAAGTTCCTGGCCTTCGAACAGGTTTTCAAAAACGCTCTTACGACTTTGCCGATGGGCGGTGGCAAAGGCGGTTCCGATTTCGATCCGAAAGGTAAAAGCGACAGCGAAGTGATGCGGTTCTGTCAGGCGTTCATGTGCGAGCTCTTTCGCCATATCGGTCCCGACACAGACGTGCCCGCGGGCGACATAGGCGTAGGCGCGCGAGAGATCGGTTTCCTTTTCGGAATGTATAAGCGGCTTAGGAACGAGTTTAGCGGAGTTATAACTGGGAAAGGACTTACCTGGGGCGGTTCGGTTATCCGGCCGGAAGCTACCGGCTACGGGGCGGTTTATTTTGCGGCCGAAATGCTCAAGACGCGGAAGGAAGAACTGAAAGGCAAGACCTGCTTAGTGTCCGGCAGCGGCAACGTAGCGCAATACACAGTGGACAAGCTGATCTCACTGGGAGCCAAGGCCGTTACTTTGTCGGACTCGACTGGTTACATCTACGACGACGCGGGAATCGACCGCGACAAGCTTGGGTTCGTCATGGATCTCAAGAACAACCGGCGCGGCCGGATCAGTGAATACGCGGACAAGTTCGAGGGAGCTACGTTTGCTCCAGTGGATCCGAAGCTGGAACATAATCCGCTGTGGGACCACAAAGCGGAATGCGCGTTTCCAAGCGCCACCCAGAATGAGATCAACGGTAAAGACGCAGCGAACCTTCTGAAGAACGGAGTCTATGTCGTATCGGAGGGCGCGAACATGCCGACCACGATCGATGGCGTGAACCAGTTCCTTAAAGCTGGTATCCTTTTCGGACCGGGTAAAGCAGCCAACGCTGGCGGCGTAGCTACCTCAGGCTTGGAGATGGCGCAGAACAGCATGCGTATCTCGTGGACACGCGAAGAAGTGGATGGACGGCTTTTCAATATCATGAAGACCATCCACGAAGTGTGTCATCGCACTGCCGAGAAGTATGGGACCCCCGGTAACTACGTAAACGGCGCGAACATCGCGGGCTTCCTGAAAGTAGCTAACGCGATGATGGACCAGGGACTGGTGTAACTTGCTTTGCGCTGTAGCAGCGGCGCTCTGTCGCCACTTCGTCGGACGCGGCTACAGCTACTTACTACTAAACCGCAAAGCCTGGTGCAGACGCTCCGGTAGCTGCGGCAAGTTCCGCCGTTCGATGAGGAACGTAATGATGCCGGCTAGCTCCTTGTAAATGTAGTTCTTGTTCACCGCGCCCTGGAGGTATTGTTCGCCGCTGCTGCCGCCAGTCCCAATCCTTGTTCCTATCATTCGGCGCACCATTTGCAGGTGGCGGTAACGGAAGTTCCCGAGCTGCTCGTCAATTTCGATCAACGTATTCAGGAGCGCGAACGGCAGACGAAACAGCGGCTCGTCGCGATAGAGCATAATGAAAAGGGCGGCCCGCAGTGACGCCGGAGAAAAATCGCCGGCGCCGGTCTTGAAGAAAGTGTCGTCGAACTTGACGAGAAGATCGGCTCTTTCATCGCGTTCCGAAAGACTGGCTTCATAGAGTTTTCGGTAACGCTTCCAGAACTTCGGTGGCCCGGAGCCACTGGAGTCCGATTCCTTCCCGTCCCATGCTTGCCAGAACGACTCATCGAAGAAAGGCATTCTCCGTAGCCATCGCTCGACCAATCGTAAGAGCGATGTGCCTTGCTCCGCTTCGACAATGGTCTCGTAGTCGGCCGCGTTAAAGCCACCTATCTCGGTGTGTTTGTAGTAGTCGGGCCGGAAGCGGTGCTCCATGCGCAAACCGAGCGTCGCTTCGATTTGCCGGAACTGGGTGCTCTGAAAGCCGGACGCGCCTTCGAGGCTCGAGCGGAAGTCGAGAAAATCCAGCGGCGTCATTGTTTCCAGGACATCGACCTGCTGGTTCAGGAGCTTCCAGATCTCCACGATTCGCTTCAAACGATGGACGACCACATTCATGTCGGGTCCGTCATCGTCGGCCAATGGTTTCTTGAGCACCTCACAGGAGGCGTTCAGCTCGTGCAGGATCTGTTTGAACCAGAGCTCGTAGGTCTGATGCACGATGATGAAGAGCATCTCGTCGTGAGCATGGAGCTTTCCTTCGATGAGGCTGAGCGGCGCCTGCAGTGCGAGAAGCTTGTCTACCGCGAGGTAACTGCCGTAGTAGGCGGGCTCCTTGCCGGTCTTGAACGGGCAGTCCATCGCCGAACTGTCGTCAAAGCGGCGACAAGTGACAAGCGACAAGTGGAGCGGGATGCCGCATCTCGCTTGCATTCCGCTTGTTGTTTGGGACGGAGGCGGAAGTGCAAAAAGTATTTGATGTGCCGCTACGCGCGGCGGCAACATCACTTGCCAGACGCCGCCTCTTTGGCGCATTGCCAAAACTTCTCGCCGGCGGGTCTTTGACCAAATGAATTAAGCGCTCGCGAAAAAACACTCGCTAGAGTGCGCCGGCGGGATCTATGACTCCGTTCCCAATTCCTTCGCGAGAAAACCGAGAGCAAAATCGATGAACGCCCGGACGCGCACGGGCAGCATTCGGTGGCCGTCATAGACTACGTGAACCGGGAGCGCTTTGGGTTTCCATTGCGGAAGGAGGCGGACAAGCCGCCGGGAACGCACATCTTCTCGAACCAGGAACTCAGGAATCAGCGCTACGCCCAGCCCCGTTCGCACCGCCTCGTAAATGCTCGTCACACTTTCCGCAATCAGCACTGGCGAGACGTGAAGCGTTTGTTCAGCGCCGTTGGTGGCAAGGAGTTTGATCGCACGTGTGTTCCAAAAATGAAGACCCGCAACTCCGATCCATGGCCACGATTCAAGGTCAGCGGGCTTTTGTACGACGGCACGCTGATCGACAAGACTCCGAGAAGCGAACAGTCGCAGCGCGATTTTTCCCGCTGGCCTGGCGACGACGCTATCATCGGTGATTTTACCCGGCACGATTCCAACATCACACCCTTCCTCAATCATGTGAAACGGACGACTACTCAAGACGAGTTCGGCGGTGACTTGCGGGTTGTTCTGCAAGAAACGGCTCAGCAGTCGGGTGACGATCGACTGACCGAGATCGATACTGGCAAACACACATAAGTGACCGGCGACGCTGGTTTTGTCATCGCGGAAGCGTTGATCCGCTTTTTCGGCGTGAGCCAAAACCAACTGTGCATCGGCCAGCAGGCGCTGCCCTTGTGGCGTAAGGCCGAGGTGATGAGTATCGCGGCGCAAAAGCGTGGCACCGCAGTTCTCCTCCAGCATGCGCAAGCGACGGCCTAACGTTGGCTGGGAAATTTTCAATCGGCGCGCCCCGTTCGAAATGCTGCCGCATTCCACAATGCAAACGAATGAGCGCAGAAGTGCAAGGTCGTCGAATGCGGTCATGCAATCCGTGAACAGCAGTTATTCAAAATGAAGGCTACACGCAAAAGGGCAGGTCGCCATAATACGGCATCAACACTGATTGAAGCAACACAATGAACGTTATCGACACTCGTATATCGGAGACAAGCCACCGCGAATTAGCGGCTGGTACGCTTAAACAGGCAACGCGGGACTTGCGACGGTTCCATGGTGCAACCACCCGCGTCGAGCGGGAACTCTATCGCGACGCCTACAGCTGGGTGATGTCCGACGATTGCGGGTGGCCATTTTCTTTTTTGAACGTCTGCCAGCTACTAAAACACGAACCGAATGATCTTCGGGAAGAGCTCCTGGGCGACCTTTCGTTAGGCACCTTCAGTCTGTTGGCGCGGCGCGGGAGTCGAGCCTTTCGCACTCTTTCAAAACGTCTGACCGAGCGCTTCGCAACTGACCGTAACCTGACCGTGGCTCCGCCGACTCAATTGGTTCAAACGTGGCACTGAGATGAAAAAGAACAATTTGCTTCAAAATTTGCTTCGCGTATTTGGCTTGGTCGTTAGGCGCTCGCCTCACAGGCACAATCCGCTACTCATCAATAGCCTGGTCGATTTCAACTTCCGCCCGCCGCTCATGCTTGTATTTCCCGGCGAAGAGTTCGGCAAAGGAAGGCATTCGCTTTCTCAATTCTCCACTTGGTAATACAGACGGTTATGAAAAACCCATTTCCACTAAGAAACGAACCCTCACAACGACGTCGCGCTCCGCTCACCACGCGCACCGATCTCAAGCCAAGGGCGATCAAAGACATCGCCGGCGCGATGAAC
>Ga0307470_10000021_pt1 | contig 124965 bp, 100 predicted proteins | sample atmos_gasesAM3C__FD_204565 | JGI IMG/M metagenome (GOLD analysis project Ga0307470, IMG submission 204565) | Hardwood forest soil microbial communities from Morgan-Monroe State Forest, Indiana, United States - atmos_gasesAM3C_05 | ecosystem: Environmental > Terrestrial > Soil > Temperate... | reverse complement strand
GGTTACCGAGGTAGAGGTGCCGCTAAACTTCACGATGTTTAACGTTGGAGTCTGAAGTTGCCGTCGTTTAGCGGCAGCGCGAATAACCTGGTCGAGACGGGCCCAATCGTAGAAATGCGAATCGGGGTCTCTCGAGCATGGAAGTCGGCGATGTCCGAGGCAACTCCGCCGATAGAACCGCCAGAACCAGTTTCCGTCGCGGCCATGATTGATACGGGAGCTGGCGTGACGGTAATCAATCGCGAGGTGGCATCCGCGTTAGGTCTACGCCCCGTAGGCTTGAAATCGATCATCGGTGCGATTGCAGTTACACCCGAGGAATGCGAGGCTTTTGCCGTTGACCTCAACTTTCCAGAGGGCCTGACGATCTCAGACACTCTGGTGGTTTGCCTCCCTCTCGCTCGCCAAAACATCCAATGCCTGATCGGCCGTGATGTCCTGGCTCGTTGCGTACTTGTGTACATCGGCCATCTGAACCAGTACACGCTGAGCATGTGAGCCGAGGAGAGGAGGGCCGTGAGGCTCCCGCCTCGTAGCGCCGGCGGCCCGCCAGGCGGCCCGCCGGCCGGACCGCCAGCGGTCCAGCCAGCGAGCCGCTGGCGCTACGAGGTCCGCTACGCTGTCCTCAGAACGTGTAACGCAGCCGCATCGCCAGCATCCTCGGCGGGATCACGTGGGTTCCTCCAAACGTCGAGAGGATGTTGTAGACACCCTTCTTGTTCGTGGCGTTCAGAGGGTCCGCCTGGATGCTGAGAGGCATGTGGTACTGAACAAGGTCCGCGCCGAGGGAGAAGTCGAAGATCGTTCGCGGCTTGACGCGGTTGGGATCGAGATCCGTCCCCGCATGCTCGGCGATGAATGGCGCCGCAAAGGAATTGTCCGGATCGGCCAGGCATAGTGTTTGTCGAGCGTCCTTCTCCCACCGCGCTCTTAGCGGGGGGAGAAGGTGCCGGAGGCGGACGAGACTGTCAGAAGGTCAGAAGTGATAGCCGAGTTGAGCGGTATACGTCCGTGGCGTAACAAAGTGTGTTCCGCTGAACGTCGAGAGAAAGTTGTAGAGAGCAACCTTGTTCGTCAGGTTGATGACGGTCAGCGTCAAACTGACTCTCTGGTTGCCGCCGCTCCCGAAGAGGTTGTCGTCGCCGAGAGCCAGATCGAACAGGCTCCGCGGCCGGATGCGCGGCGGGTTATGGTCGTCATTCTCTGTTCCCGGAGCGGGGATGCTAATGCGTGTCGACCCGTATTGCGACGGACTGCAGGTGGTGAGCGGCTTGGCCAGCGTCGGCACTTGACTGCCGCAGAACAGCCCCGCCTGAATCTGCTGATCTGCCGTCAGCCCGGTGAGGTCCACGGGCGTCGTCGTATCGGCTGCGAAGGGAACTGCGCCGGCAACGAGGCCGCTGTCGTATCTCCAGTTGAAACCGATCCATGGTCCATAGTGCGGCAACTGGTATTGAAGGTGCGTCGTCTGGTTGAACTTCTCGTCGTGGTCGATGCGGAACACGCCCCCGGGCGCACTCGGCGTCGCCCCCGCGCCGGCAACCTGAGGCAGGAAGAACCGCGCAGCTACGCTGGAAAAGACCACCAGCGCGGAGAACCCGTGGATGTCCGGCACACTCAGGCGCCCCGTGTAACCAGGAATCTTCGACTTCGACCATTCCACCGGGAAAAAGATCGGAGTGCTTCCCAGGATGCTGAAGTCATAACCCCCCCGCGTGTACTTCCAGACGTACTCTCCGTCAAAGACTGCATACTTTCCAAATGCCTGCTCAAAGCCAACATGGTATTCGTTGCGCCGGCCGGGAAAGAGTGGCTGAGTGGCCGTATCGGCGCATCCCAGGAGCGGGTTCAACACCGTGTCTGCGCAACCTACGCTGGAGAGGATGAGGTTCTCGTTGAATGGGGTTTCCATCAATCGCGCGTAAGACGCGCGGATGAGGGTGTTGGTTTTCTGGATATTGTACGCAACTCCAAGGCGCGGCTCGGCTTCGTTGGCCACTGACAGGCCGTGATAAAAGTCGCCGCGCAGGCCCAAATTGAATGCCCAGTTGCCCGCGCTGATCTGGTCCTGCGCGAAGACCGTGGCCAACCGTATGTTGGCTTGACCGCGAAAGTTGAATAGGCGCCCTCCTCGGGTCAGGTCGAAGGGCAGCAGGTCTGTGCATGGTGAGGCCACAGCGGCAGTACCGTTGAAGCACGGGTTTCCGTTACTGTCAGTCAGCGAAGGGAGAAATGTGTTGTCGACGATCCCGATGCGATCGTTTTCAAGGAGTGACGTGTTCTGCAGCTCCCCGCCAATTTTTAAATTGTGGATGCCCTTGAAGTACGAGTACGACGCACGGCCGCCTGCGTTGGTGAGGTGCCGGTTCTGGGCGACCGACTCTGCCTGAATAGCTGACAAATCGGCAAGGGGATTCGGGCTGGGATAGTAGTTGTAAAGGTCATGGCGCACCCAACTGCCAAGAGTGAACAGGCTATCGTTGCTGACCAACCGCGTCCAGGCTGGATACACGTTGAAGGTCTGGATCTTAGAACGCTGATCGGTCGGCGGAAGTGGATTTCCCGACGCGTCGGTCTGACCGAGGTGCAGGTTGTCGAGGCTGTTCGGGTTTTGGAACCAGGAGCGCGTGTAGCCGAAGTTCACTTGAAACGAGTCAGCCTGCGAAACCTTGAAGTCTAAACGATCGAAGACGTTCTCTTCGTTGCCTCGATCGTGCAGAGCCTGGAGCTCCGGCGGATCGAGAAACCGGCTCGTATTCAAGCCGCTCAATGAGACGAAGTTTCCCCAGTTGTCGTTGCCATAACCGAGATTGATACTGCCGTTCGCGGTTCCGAATTTGCCATAGGAAACCGACAAGTCTCCGTCCGGCGTGGTCAAGCCCAGACCCGAGCGCGTCGTCACGTTGATCACCACACTTGACTTTTCGCCGTATTCCGCCGGAGGGGCTCCTGGGATGACCTCGAGCGACGCGACCGCATCCAGCGGAATCTGGTTGGAGAAAACCTTGCTTTGCTGATCGGTAATCGGTTGCCCATCAACCGAGAATGAATTCTCTGCGTGATCGCCCATGCCGTGAAAGAGGCCGTTTGAGTCGGCGGCAATACCCGGCGATGCGAGCGTGACCAGGGAGCTCAGGGATGACGACTGGCTCTCCAGCGGCAGCTTCGAAAACAGCTTCCGATCCACGTCGGTGTGCGCCGTCGGGTCCTTCTCAATCAACTCCGAGGCCCCCCCGGAGACGTTCACGACTTCGCTGACGGCCGCCACGCTCAACGTCACCGTAAGCTTCGTCGCGACGCGTGAGCGCAGGTCAACGTCCTGCGCAGAAGGCGCGAAGTTCGCCGCCGCCACCGTCAAGTGATAGGGATTGAATGGAACGTTCGTGAAACGAAAGGTGCCGGCACTGTTCGTGGCGGTGCTTTGCTGAAAGTGACTCACCGGATTGTAAATCGTGACGGTTGCGCCGGACACGACCGCGCCCGTAGGGTCTTTAACGATTCCTTCGACTGCCCCGGACTCCTGAGCCAGGGCTGGCATACTGCCGGCAAGTGCTAATCCGAACGCTACAACAGCAGCTGGACTGATCCAGCTCAACCAACGTCGCATTGTTAAACCTCCGTAGGGCGCACACGAAATTGCTGTTTGATCAAAAATTGTCTGGATGGAACGGCACGTTGCCGAAGATGTTCTCGAGCATGAGGCTCGGCGGCAGTAGATGACGTTCACCCTGCGGTCCCGAACCGTCTTTCAATGAGTGGAAGGATTCACCCGGTGAGGCGTCACGAATCCGGAACCAGTGGTCGTACCGGGCTGGTATCGCCAGCGCACTTGTAGCGATGTCTCGCCCTTCGTCTGGCGAGACTGGCCGCGAAGATCACGGAGGCAACGGCCACGGTCACGGGACCGTGCGGAAGATGCCAGTGGAGCGAGAGATCGCGAAGCCGAGACTGGCGGCGGTCATGCTGGTCAGGGCCGACAGGATGAGGAACTGGTCCAGCGGGTGTCCGCTCTGAGTCAATGCGCTGCCCGGAGTTGCACACTCATCGTCGTCGTCTCCCCAGGCCGCACGATTACTTTCTGCGCGGCTGATGTGAAATTCGGATGAGAGACGGTGACCGTGTATTCGCCCGCTGCCAGGTCGCGAAAGAGAAAGAATCCCATACCTCCGCTTTTCTCCGGCGTTGTCCGGGTTGGTCCGACGATCTCCACTCGCGCCCCGGGGAGCGGCCCACCATCCGTGTCGGCCACCGCCCCCACGACCACGCCTTGAGCCCTGGCGGCGAGACCATCAGCGCAGATCATTCCGAAGGAGAAGGCCAGCAGTGCGCTCACAATCCGAAGCGATCGCCCGTTTTTCATGCGACGGCAGTAGATGCGACGGTGCTGGCTGGCCCGAACAGCTTTTCAATGAGTGGAACGATTCACACCGTGAGTGGCCGCTCGTGCGCTGTTTCACTCGTGACGTTCCTCGGGAGTGGCGAGAAAGACCCTTCGTAGGGCCGAATGAACCGTCCATTTGAAAAAAATGCGAGTTCACGTGCCGGACGCGGATGATGGCTGATCGATCGAATGAATGCCGCCGAAAGCATTGCAAGCTCCTTTTGGACGCTCTTCGCGAGCAGCAGCGGCTTCCTGCTCGTCGGACTCTTTGCGGCCGGATTGGTTCACACTCTCGCGCAACGTTTTGAGACCCTTCGGCGCGCGGTTCCCCGCGGGCTGAAGGCGATCGGTCTCGGTATCGTGGCCGGCTTGCCGCTGCCCGTCTGTTCCTGTGGCCTCATCCCGCTCGCCCTTGCACTCAAGCGGCGTAATGCGCATTCGGAGACGGTGGCATCGTTCGTGGTCTCGACGCCGGAGACAAGTCTCGATGCCGTAGGTCTGACCGCGGCGCTGCTCGGCCTGCCGTTCGCGCTTCTGCGGGTGCTGGCGGGATTGACGGCGGCGTTGCTGGCCGGCATCTTCGTGATCGCCACAGAGGCATGGCCGCCGCGCCAGGAAAGCAACGAACAACGGGATATGCGCGACGGTGACGTTCATGATCATGGCGGCGGGAGCGCCGGCCAGCCGCGGTGGTGGCGACTCCTTGTTGCATGGGCGGGCAGGACATGGATCGAGTGGTTCGGACATGCGCGTAAACCGTCTGCTGACGAAGCCGGCGCGGAGAGCAGTGCACCGGAAGCGCCTCCGGCAACGGCGCGTGTCCGTCGCACGATCCTGGAGGCCGCACGCATAGGGTTCGTCCAGACGCTCGACGAGATCGCCTGGATGCTGTTTCTGGGTTTCGCGGTTTCGGCGGTACTGCTTGCGTTCCTTCCAAACGATTTCGCGGCGCGCATTCCCGGTGGCATCGTCGGTCAGACGCTGTTTGGATTGGCAATCTCGCTCCCGCTGTACGTCTGCGCCTCGGGCTCGATCCCGCTCGCTGCCACGCTGATGGCGAAAGGCCTCTCCCCTGTTGCAGTGCTGGCGATCTTTCTCATCGGGCCGCTCACGAATCCAGCGATGCTGCTGTTGCTCGGCCGGTCCTTCGGCCGGCGGTTCGTTGCGGCGTTGATCCTCGCCGGGCTGATCACAGCGATCGTGTTCGGCAGCATCATCGCCAGCATTGCAAAGCCTCCGGTCATGGGCGCGGCGCAGGGCGTGACGTTGGCCGGCTCGGTGGGTGGCTGGGATATTTTCTTCACGATCATTTTCCTGCCGGTCTTCGCGTTGTCGCTCGCCCGGGTGGGATTGCGACGCGCGGCCAGCGATGTCCGCCTCGCATTCACCAGCATCGTTCCGTCCGAGGCGCGGACGCTCATGGGCAATGGTGCGCGGCGCATCTGGTCACGTCGATCCCTGGCCGGCTGGATTGGCATCGGCGTGGCAGCGGCTGCATGGATTCTCAGCGGATGCGCGGTGATCCCGGAAGGCCGCGTCGGATTTGCGGAGGTCTTCGGCAAAGCAGGCCAGCGTCCGCTCCCGCCCGGGCTTCATTGGGTATTACCGCGGCCCTTCGGCCGCGTGAATGTGGTTGATGCCGGCGCCGTGATCGACGTCAGCGTCGGGTTCCGGCCGGATCAGACAGACCGCGGGTGGAAAGACCTCATCGTGTTCACGGAGGCGGCCGACTCGGGATGGCATTCCGTGTACACGAGCTCCGGATCGAGGCCGGAGGAATCGACCTACGTGACCGGCGATCTCAATCTGGTCGAATCGAAGGCCGGCATTCACTTGGTCATCTCGGACGCGCGCGCATTCGCCTACCAGGGCGGCGACCCGATCGAGACGGTGCGGAGTCTTTTCCAGACTTCGCTTCGCGAGCTGCTGGCGTCGCGGTCGATCGATGACACGCTGACGTCGGCACGAGCGTCGATCGAGCAGGCAGCGCGAAACGATCTCCAGCGCAGGCTCGCCGCCGCGCATATCCCGTTGCGGACACTGTCGGTCAATCTTCTTGACCTGCATCCTCCCGATGCCTCGGTGCGCGCATTCCGCGACATTTCCAGCGCGATCGAGGATCGCGAGACACGCATCCACCAGGCGCGCGGAAAGTCCGATGCGGCGCTTCCGACCGCACGCGGCGAGGCTGCGATGATGATCGCCGCCGCGCAATCCGACCGCGGGGAGAACGTTGCCCGGGCCATCGGCGTCTCGACCGCATTCGCGGTGCAGGCGGACGTGGCGAAGAAGAGCGGTCCAGCCGTGCGCAGCATGCTCCGGTGGAACGCGCTCGATCGACTTCTCAACGGCAAGCGGCTCGTGCTCTTTCCTCACGGAACGCCCCGCGATCTCGTCGACATGCCGCCGTCAGGAGGGTTCTTCTGAGACGCCGTCAGTTCTCCATTCTGCTCATCGTTCTCGCCGTGGCGATCGTGGCCGACTCACTGGCCATCGTCGATGAAACGGAGATCGGCCTGGCCACCCTCTTCGGACGCGTCGTCAGCAAGCCTCTGCCTCCCGGCCTGCACTGGATCGCGCCGCGTCCGGCGGGAGGGATGCTCCGTGTCGATCGCCGCCTGCGGCTCACTGAGATTCCTCCCACCGAGTTCCTGACGGCGGATAAGAAGAATCTCGTCCTGGCCTCGGCGATCTCATGGCGCATCGCCGATCCGCGCTTATTCGTTCAGAGAATTCGGAGCGAGGATGCAGCCACGGCCCGCCTGATCGACCTGTCGATTGCGGCCCTGGGAGCGGCGACCGGCCGGCGCGCATCGCCCACGTTCTTCTCCGTCGAGCCGGGCGCCGTACGCACGGAGCAACTGGCGACGGAGGTATCGGCCTATATCAGTGGTATGGCCCGGGCGAACTTCGGAATCGAGCTGGAGCACCTCTGGATCGCGCGGGTGCAGTTCCCGGCGCAGAACCGCGACGCCATCATCTCCCGCATGCAGGCGGAGCGGCAGCGCATCGCTCTGCGTATTCGCGCCGAGGGCGAAGAGACCGCGCGGAAGATCGAGGCTGAGGCAGAGCTGCAGAAGCGAACGCTCCTCGCCGAATCGGCTCGCGATGCGGAGATCGCGCGCGGGAAGGGGGAGGCCGAGGCAACGCGCATTACCGCTGAGGCATATGCCCGCGATCCGCGACTGTACGAGTTCGTCCGCAACCTCCAGCTCTATGAGAAGGCCATGGGGCAGAACACGACGGTCTTTTTCGACTCTGAGGACCCGGTGGTGCGGTTGTTCTTTCATGGAAGCGGCGACGACGGCAGGAAGAAGTGAGCGACGAGAAGGTCGTTCCCCGCCACGTTGTCGCGGTCCAGAACGCGTCGCGCATCCTCTACGCCAGGCGATGGCGGATCGTGCTTGGTCTGATCGTCTTCGCCGCTCTGGCATTTCTGGGCAGCGGCATCCGCTTCATCCGCAACGGCCAGCGCGGTGTGTTGCGGCGCTTTGGCCGCATGGCAAATGGTGAGGTCGCACCGGGTCTGACCTATGTGCTGCCGTTGATGGAGCGTCTCGATCTCGTCGAGGCCGGCGCGGTGACCTCGGTTCCTTTCGGGGAATCGCTCGTGTTCATCACCGGCGACGAAAACGTGGTGAATGTCCGCGGCCAGATTCAATGCCGTGTCGACGATCCCGGCCTGTTTCTGACTGCCGCGACCGATCAGGAGAACATCATCCGCACCGCGGCCGAGCAACTCGTTACGCGCGACATCGGCTGGCGGCGCGTTGATGATGTCATCACCACCGACCGCAGCGCGATCCAGGAGACCGTCTGGCATGGTGTGCAGGCGGCAGCAGATCGCGGCCGCCTCGGCATGACCATCATCGGCGTAACGCTCGAAGCCGTAGCGCCGCCACCCGAGGCGGCCAGCGCATTCGCTGCGGTGGCCGACGCCGCGTCAGAACGGGAGCGGAAGATCAGCGAAACGGAGGGTAAGGCCGCTCAGTCCCTCTCGTTCGCCCGTGCCCAAGCCGACGAGGAGCGCAGCAGCGCCGAGGCATCGGCCACGGAACAGATCGAATCGGCGCGATCGGCTGCGACATCATTCATCGCGCTCGCCGAAGAGGCCAGAAGAGCACGCGCGGCTACGGAACAACGCCTCTACCGCAAAGCAGTCGAGCGGCTGTTGCACGACGCGCGCGTGATCATCCTGCCCGGCGACGGCTCGCGCGAACACCTGCGTCTCGATCTCAAGGGACGGAGCTCCCAGCCTCCGCCGGACGAGAAGCCGCCGGAGGAACATTGAGCGTTACCTTCCCGGCATCGTCCCACGCTGCAGCATGCACGCGGCGTCTGGGATAGTGCGCGTGCTTCTCGGGGATGGTACGCGTGCTTCCCAGGGATGGTGCGCGTGCTTCCCGGGGATGGTGCGCGTGCTTCCCGGGGATGGTGCGCGTGCTTCCCGGGGATGGTGCGCGTGCTTCCCGGGGATGGTGCGCATGCTTCCCGGGGATGGTGCGCGTGCTTCCCGGGGATGGTGCGCGTGCTTCTCGGGGATGGTGCGCGTACCTCCCGGTGAAGGTGCGTGTACCTCCCCGTGAAGGTGCGCGTACCTCTCGGTGCAGGTGCATGTACCTCCCGGTGCAGGTGCGCGTACCTCCCGGTGAAGGTGCGTGTACCTCCCGGTGAAGTTGCGCGTACCTCCCGGTGAAGTTGCGCGCACCTCCCGGTGAAGGTGCGCGTACCTCCCGGCGAAGGTGCGCGTACTTCTTTGAGAAGCGTGTACTTCGCGGCCGATGAGGCGGAAATCGAGCGGATCCATACCGAGAAGGGCGTCAACGTCTACCTGGCCAGCGCCCGCGCGCAGATGACCACGCGCGTGGTGTCGGTCGCCCCCGCCGGCGGTGAAGAGATCGGGGCCACCCGACCCCCGCGGAGACAGGATGAAGGAAGCGTCACCTTCCCGACATCGTCCCTCGCGACAGCATGCGGGCGGCATTGAGGATGAAGAGCAGTTCGGACGTCACGTGGACGACCGCCGCGGAGACAGGGTGAAGCAGCCGGGCCGCGGCCAGAATGACTCCGATCAGATCGACGGCGATCGTGCCGGCGAAGTTCTGCATCACGATCCGGTGGCAGCGGCGGGCGATGGCGATGACTTCAGCGACGCGAGTCAGTTCGTTGCCGAGGAGCACGACATCGGCGCTCTCGCGTGTTACGTCTGTTCCCGAGCCCATGGCGATGCCTACGTTCGCTTCGACCAACGCGGGAGCGTCGTTGATGCCGTCGCCGACCATGGCCACGATGCGCCCCTGTTGTCTCAACGATTGGATGCGGCCCTGCTTTTGCCCAGGCAGAAACTCCGCGTTGACCTCGTCGATGCCGACCCATTGCGCGATCGAGCGGGCCACCGCCGCGGTGTCGCCAGTCAGGAGAATCGTGCGGATGCTCATCCGCCTGAGTGCATCGATTGCATCGCGGGAGGCGTCGCGCGGCGTGTCCGTGATCAGGAGCGAACCGAGACAGACGCCGTCGCGGGCGACGAATACTTCGGTGCCCTGTTGCTGCCGGTCGCTGATAGGGGCTCCGATGGTCATCCCCTCGAGTAGTGCCCGGGAGCCGGCAGCGACGACGCTCCGTTCGAGAGTCATCCCAATCACGCCGCCGTCGGTGACCACGGATGAGTGGAGCGGGTCAACAACGAGTTGGCGTGCGGTTGCCTCGGCGACGATGGCCCGTGCCATCGGGTGATCGGAGTGCTGCTCGGCGGTCGCGGCGGTAATCAGCAGGTCACGCTCGGATCCGCGTACGGCGATGATCCGGGTGACACTCGGCTGGCCCAAGGTGACCGTACCGGTCTTGTCGAAGACGACGGTATCCACCGCCGCCAGTGCTTCGACAAAGCGGCCGCCCTTGACGATGATCTGCCGCCGCGCGGCCTGGCCGATCGCGCCCAGGATCGCCAACGGCGTGCCGGCGGCGACGCCGCACGCTCCGGCCACGATCACGACCGAGATCGCGGCGCGCACGTCGCGCGTGACGAAGCCGGTGACCACGGCCGCGGTGATTGCCACGGCGACGATCCAACCGGCAAGCCGATCCGAGAGCCTCTGAATCGGCGCGGTCGAAGCGCTGCTGTTTTCGAGCGCCGCCACGATTCTGCCGAATGTCGTATCGCGCCCCACGGCTTCGACGCGGATCACCAGGGATCCGGTTTGATTCAGGGTTCCAGCGAAGACGCGATCCCCTGCCTTCTTGTCGGCGGGGAGAGACTCGCCAGTGATCGTGGCCTGGTCGACTGCCGAGGCGCCCCGAAGCACGACGCCGTCGACCGGAATACGCGCGCCAGGCTTGGCCACCACATCGTCGCCGGCAGCGAGCCGGTCGATGTCGACCTCGCGGACCGCTCCTCCGTCTTCGATCCATGCGGTGCGCGGCAGGAATGCCGCAAGGTCGATGAGCGCCCGCTTTCCGCGGGAGAGGTTCAACTCTTCGAGGATCTCCGCGACGATGACGAAAAGAAGAATCAGCAACGCGGTAGAAGACTCACGGATCGCCAGCGCCGCAGCGATGGCGATCGACATCGAGAGCTCCATCGTCATCCGCAGCCCGAGTAGCGATTCGATGGCGTGACTGAGGATCGGGAAGCCGGCGATCACTGCCACGCCACAACCAAGGAGCAGCGACCAGAGTCCCTTTTCTCCCGCTACCGCCGTCAGGATGATTGCCGCGGCGACGACACCGATCCTCCATCCGTCGTCGGCCAGAATCGACCGAAACTCAGCGAGATCTTCATGTTGGTCTAGCGGCACGGTGGTCATTTGGGCCTCAGCTACCATCGACGCAGACACCGGCGTCGACCGCAGGGTCCGAAGCCACCTCGATCAGCCGGCGCGCACCGGCAAAACGCCGAGCCCAGTGCGGTGCGAGCATCGACGCAATTGCCACGCCGTGCCGTCCCGCATGGATGAAGTGCGCGCTGCCAACGTAGACGCCGACATGCGAGACGCCGCGGCCGCGCGGCCCGCGAAAGAAGACCAGATCGCCGGCCGCGAGCTCCTCGCGCGCGACGGCACATCCGCGTAGAAACTGATCTTTCACAGTTCTCGGGAGTTCCATCCCCACAGCCCGAAAGGCCCTCTGCACGAGAGCGGAGCAGTCGAGCCCGCGCGCGGAATCACCGCCCAGGCGGTAAGGCCAGCCGATGAACGTTCGCACAGCCTCGGCCACGACGCTCGGTGCGGCCACGACGGCGGGAGGCGCTGCAGACGCGGGAGATGCCACATAGCAGGCCGTCAGCATCATCGCCAGAAGAAGAGCAGTCGATGTGCGGCGGCTCGCAGGATCAAGGCTTGTCCGCGATGTTTTCACGCAGGAACCTCCGGATTCGGCACAGCCCAATACACTAACGGCGGGCCCATCCGCGGCACGAGCGATTTCCAGCATGCTCGCCAATCGCAGCGACGAACGGTTCCTTTGGCGGGATGAATGGCATTTCTGATCGGGTAATCGGTCGCGGGAACATAAGGCTTGGCCGTTGGCAATGTTCATGCGTGGGCGGCTGTTTTCTGTCGTCAATGCGGACGCATCAGACCTGCGCGCGCGCACTGGTGATTCTGGTTCTTGGCCTTCTTCCCAGCGCAGCGGGAGCCCATCTGATCGTCGACGTCGGTCTTTCGATCAGGGCGCCGGCGTTTGCACCGCGATCGTCTGTCATCACCTACAAGATCGACGTCACCGATTTCGCCTACGACAACGCCTACGGCGTGGTGGTGAGCGACCAGCTCGGGTCCGGCATGCGATTCACCTCCGTGAGTGCTGATGGCTGGAATTGCTCGAATTCCGGCGCGACAGTGACCTGCTCGGCGGAGATCCTTGGTCCGGGTGTCAGCACCATCACCGTCGTTGCGTCCGCGCCCTCTTCCGGCTCCGTCGCCAACAACGCATCCGTGCAATCGCTGGGAAGCATCGACCCGAATTCGCCGAACGACACCGCAACGGCGCAGACAGTCCTTTACGATCCGACGGCCTGCAGCAGCGCAGCCGCGACTTTGCTGGCACCCGCCGAAGAGGCCACGCTTGGTGATGGTGTGGGATCGCTGTCGTGGTCCGCCGTTTCCGGAGCGCTTCATTATCGAGTCTGGGTGGCCGTGGAAGGTGCCTTGCCATCGGTAGCCGGCGAAACGAACGGGACAAACCTCACCGTCGCTGCAGAACCCGGGTGGAACGAATGGTGGGTGGAGGCGATCCCCGACGGTTGCCCGACGACGTCATCCATTCACGAACACTTCTTTTCTCAGGGCCATCCGTTGGCACGTTACTTATCCGACTATGCGGGACAGGCCGGCGTGAGCGGATTTGCGGATGGTGCGCTCTCCGATGCGACGTTCGTCTCTCCCGTCTCCCTCGGCATCGACATGTTCGGAACCATGTGGGTTGCTGACATGGGGGCGTCCACGATACGGCGCGTCTCCAAAGGCATCGTGGCGACGATCGCAGGACAGTCAGGCGTCATCGGATCGGCCGACGGCCCGGCCACACTTGCATCGTTCAATCACCCTCATGCCCTGACGGTCGGTGCCGGCGGAGGCTCGGTGTACATCGCCGACACCGGTAATCAACTGATCCGCGTGCTCTATCCCACGGGAAACGGCATTTACTTCGGGCCGTTCATGGCCACTCTGGCTGGGGCGCCGGGTCAGCAGGGCACGACCGATGCTGCCGCGGATAAGGCACGGTTCACGGCGCCTGCCGGGATCGCCCTCACCCCCAACTACACCATCTACGTTGGCGATACAGGCACGGACCGTATTCGCCGCCTGAGCCAGGGCTCCCCGGTCAATGTCGATTCGGTCGCCGGCACCGCGACATCGACTGGTTCGAACGACGGCCCCGCGAACACCGCGAGCTTCGATGGACCGACAGGTGTCGCCGTCGATGCCGATGGCAACGTCTTCGTGGCTGATACCGGAAATGACCTGATCCGCCGGGTCGGCACTGACGGCGTCGTCACTACCGTGGCCGGAGTCGCGGGCGCCGCTGGTTTTGTCGATGGCGTCGGCTCCGCGGCACGATTCAATCATCCGACGTCGCTCGCGTTTGACGACCTTGGCAACCTCTTCGTCGTCGACACCGGCAATCATGCCATTCGCCGGATCGCACCTTCCCACCTCGTCACCACGATCATCGGTACGGGTACTCCGGGCCACACGAACGGTTTGGGAACGACCGCCACGCTCAGCTCACCGGGCGGCATCGCGTTCGATCCGACGGGTGCGCTTTATATCGCTGACACGGGGAACAACGTGATCCGCATCGCGACAACGACGGCCCCCGTCAACTCCGCTCCGCCGCCAAGGCGGCGCGCCGTGAAGCCCTGACTACATCGGCATGTCCATTTGGTGCTCGTGGCCGCCGTTGTCCGCGCCGAGACGGAAGCGCAGATAGACGATGACGCTGTGGGGTTGCGGGCTGTAAAAGCCTTGAAGAATCGAGGGGAAAGTGTAGCGGGTGACATTCGCTCCAATTCCTGTCGTGCTGCTGGCGGCATGAATCAGATCGAATGTGTAACCGAGCGTGTAAGCTTTCACAAGAAACACACGAACGGGCAGCGCCGGGCGCGGCACGACCTCGAGAATCGGGTGCGGGAACAGTTCGTCTTTGTCGACCGACTCCGCACGGATCGTCAGGTGGTTCCTCGAAAACAATCGCAACGTGCTTTCCACGAGCCAGGCATTGAGCTCCCGGTCATGAACTTCCTTGTAGGCGTGACCCCACGCCAGCGTACTGCTCCATGCCAAGGCCGAGCGTTGAAGCGTGTAGCTGAGCGAAGCGGTGGTGCGCGTCGCGTAGCCGGGCTCGATCGTTTCCGGTTTCGTCAACCAGGCGTGGGAAACCTGAAAGTCGAGCGATCGCGTCGGGCGGATACGCAGTCTTGCGGCCCACGAGTTGATGCTTCCACCCTCGATCCTCCAACGCCGCTCGTCGGGCTCCCCTCCATGAAACGCGCTCGCTTCCAGAGTGACCGGTCCCTCGATCGCACCGGCTGTGATCACGTTGTAGGAGATGTGCGTCGAATCCTCGAGGTGATGGCCGATCGGCGCCTGGGGCAACTCCATGACCGACTCGCGATGCGGAAAGGCGACCGGACCGATGGCGGGATCACCGACCGGTGCCACGTAGAGATAGCCGGTGGCGTGTCCAATCGGATGCAGGTATTCCGCGGCAAGCTCCATGAAGAAATCGTGCGGGTGCTGTCCGTCGATGAGCTGTTTGCCGAAGGCGGTCTCTCCCGTCTGAAAGAGCTCGGGATAGCGCCGGTGCGGGATCGTGGCTGGCTCGAGGCTCAGCATCGAGCGGAATGCCAGCGTACCGCCGGCAAGCGGCCGCGACGCCGTCCCCATGACCCAGTTGGTCGAGAATGTCTCCGACCCGCCGCGCGGCCCCGAGTCGCTGGCCCGATTGAGAAACGCCTGTGCATGCAGAGCCAGCGTCCATTTCCCCTCGGAGGTCATGAGCATCGACATCGGCGCCGCATCCGGATTTCGCCCCGTGCCGGATGCCTGTTCCATCGGGAGGTCGCTCGTTTGCCCTCGCAGCGCAGTGGCTGCGGCGATCAGCACGAGACCCGTGACGCAGACATGCCTCACGGGAGGAGTGTACGGTCGTCTCCAACGAGCGATCCAAGCGGGGAATGGGGGTTCAGTTTGCGCGCTCGGAGCCACATTCGTCAGATCACCTCATCAATCGTTGAGTATCGTCAAGGCGCTGTGGCCAGCGAACCGCCTTTCAATGAGTGGAAGGATTCACACGATGAGTGGGCGCGACGCAGAAACCAATGGCGTGTTCGTAGACGTTGGAAGGGCTGCATTTCAGGCGTGTCTGCTCCCGGGGTCGACGCATCGTTAGTTGTATGAAAACCGGTGGTCGCTCGCTGACGCTCGCACCACCGGCTGATACCGTACGAGCCGCCTCCAGCGGCTTACAGTGCCGCGTTAGCGGCAATTGTCATCCCACGAGAATGACTGGCCAACACCTTCGCCGCGCTCACGAGAAATGCGCGCCAATGTCAACGGCGCTACTCTACTGACTCACCATGGCCTGGCGCATCGACAAGCAAGCCGACGGCAGGTTCGCCATCTACTCCAGCCGCATCGACGACTACATCGTCATCGATGCCGATGAGGCGGAGATCGAGCGGATCTATTCCGAAAAGGGGATCAAGGTCTATCTCGCCAGCGCTCGCGCGCAGATGACCACGCGCGTGACGCCGGTCGCTCCGGCCGGTGAGGAGAAGATCGAGGCCAGCCGCAGGCGTGGGTCAACTCCGAAGGAGGGGACGGTGCCGATTGGCGTGACTGGGTTCACAATGGGGGATGAAGAGAGCTGAGGGGTTTCGGGGTCTCGTGGTAGCGCGGTCTCGCGGCGGGATCCAATAAACGCGCCGCGAGACCACGAGACCACGAAACCACGAGACCACGAAACCGCCAACACAGCACCATTACCCTTGACCCAAACGACCGTCATCGACTTCTCCCCGGTCGCCGTGACCTTCCAGGCCATCGGCACACTGCTGCTCGCCCTGGTGCTTGGGCAGATTGCGCGGACGTTCGGCTGGCGCTACGTGCGGCAGTGGGCGTGGGCCTGGGGGGCGATGTTCGTGGCCATCGTGGCCGTGCGCGTCTACATTTCCACCAGCAGTCCCTGGTGGTGGCTGGTCTATCTGCTGGCGCAATGGGTGTTCCTGGCACTTCTCTTCGTCGGGTGCCGCGATCTCGTCAGCGATCCGGTGCCGTTCAAGGCATTCCGGAATGTGATTCCGCTGGGTATGACGCTGGCGATCGTCATCGTCCTGGCCGCTCCGGACTTCGGCGCGCTGTTCATGTTCGAGGCGGCCATCGTCGGCATCGTGATCTTCGCCTGCTATCTGGTGCTGGGCCGCATCACGGACCACACGGTGGCGTGGTACATGGTGCGGGTCCCGCTGGCGCTGCTCGGCATCCTGTACCTCGGGTACGTGCCGCTGTACGCGTTGCAGCGGCGCGGGCTGGTGGTTCCCTATCTCGATTCCTCGTCGCTGGCCGATCTCCTGGGCGCTGTGCTCCTCGGGTATGGCATGGTCCTCATCGCCGCCGAGGGGGCGCACCGGCAGTTGACGGACGTCGTGGCCGCGCTGCAGATCGCGCGCGACCAGCTCGACATCAAAGCGAACACGGACCCGCTCACCGCCGCCCTCTCACGCCACGCTTTCCACGCCATGTCGAAGGACATGAGCGGCGTGGTGATGATGGTCGACGTCGACCGGCTCAAGGCCATCAACGACCTCGAGGGACATGCCGCCGGCGACGAGGCAATCCGCACCGTCGCCAACGCCATCCGCACGCGCATCCGCGCCGACGATCTGCTCTTCCGCTGGGGCGGCGACGAATTCCTCGTGGTCATGCCGCAGTCGCCGTTGGATCTGGTCGAGCAGCGATTCGCCTCGCTCGACGGCGGCATCACCACGCCGCATGGAACGACGCTCACCGTCTCGTGGGGCGCGTCGGCCTTTCCGAGCGCGGAGCATCTCGATGAAGCGATCCGTGAGGCGGATCAGGTGATGTACGCGCGAAAGGCGGGGGGGAGGATGAAAGCAGAAGGATGAAGGATGAAGGATGAAGGCAGCTACGTAGCGCTGGCGGCTCGACGGCCGGACCGTCAGCAGCTTGCCCTGAGCGGAGCCGAAGGGGCTCGCTGGCGGTTTGGCATGACTCGCCGCCGAGCCGGCAGCGGTCCAGCCGGCGGGCCGCCAGCGCTACGCTGCTACGCTGCTCGCTTCTGGTTTCTGATTTAGTTGTTCCGCTCAGGTTGACTGATCGACACACTCTGGCGATGATGTAGCGATCTATGCGAATTTCATTTTTGAAAGCACCGATAGGCGGCATCATCGGCTTGGAGATGATCACCTTCGTCGAGCCGCTGGGGATGGAGTGCGTCGCCGGTGGTCTGGAGCTGGAAGGGCATACCTGTCAGATCGTGGACATGCGCCTCGACGGCATCGAGCCGGGGCTGGCGAAGATGCTCGCCTTCGGCCCGGACATCGTCGGCCTGCAGTGCAACTTCACCACGGAACGGTTTCGCGCGCTGCGCCTGGCGAAGCGCGTACGGGAGGAACTGCCCGAGGCGCTCATCGTCATCGGCGGACATGACGCTTCGCGCGATCCGCAATGGTTCCTCAAGCCCGCGGTCGACGTCATCGTCGTCGGCGATGGGGAAGAGGTCATGCCCCCTCTCGTCGAGGCGTGGTCCGAAAAGCACGACCTGAAAAGCGTGCCGGGACTGCTGATCAATGCACCCACCGGCGCGATCGACACCGGGCACGCCCCGGCGCGGGGAAACATCGACAACCTCCCGATGCCGGCGCGGCACCTGATCAAGGAGTACGCCTCGGAGTACTACATCAACTTCCGGCGTCCGCTGGCCCTGCTGGAAACGGCGCGCGGCTGCCCCTTCAAGTGCAACTTCTGCTCGGTCTGGAAGTTTCACGAGAGCACGTTCCGCGAGAAGTCGCCGGAGCGCGTCGTGAAGGAGCTGGCCGAGATCGACGCTCCGAACGTCTTCATCACCGACGACATCTTCTGGATGAACGTGGTGCGCGGCCGTAAGTTGGGCAAAGCCATCGCCGAGTCGGGCATCCGCAAGCACTACACGATTCAGACGCGCAGCGACATCATCTGCAAGTTCCCCGATCTCGTCGAGATGTGGAAGGAGTGCGGCCGCATGACTGTGTTCCTGGGCCTGGAGAAGATCGACGACGCCGGGTTGCGGTCGGTGAACAAGAGGAACACCGCCGACCACAACAATCAGGCCATCCGGATCCTGCAGGACCTCGGGATCGGCTACACGCCGAACTTCATCATCGATCCGACCTGGGAGCGCTCGGACTTCGAGAAGCTCAAACATTGGGTCGATGAGACCGGCGCCTACAACTCCGGCTTCTCCGTTCTCACCCCTCTTCCGGGAACGGATCTGTGGGACGAGACCATCGACTCGATCGTGACCCGCGACTGGGAGCTCTTCGACATCGCCCACACGGTGCTGCCGACGAAGCTGCCGCTGAACGAGTTCTACGCCGAGTACGCAGGCCTCTGGAAGCACGCCATGGACGTGCGCTATCAGGTCGAAGGGAAGCTGAAGACCAACCTCGGCCTGCTGGCCGCGCTGGCCACGCGCAAGGTGACCTTTACCGCCATCCGCAAGGGAATGCGGATGGGCAGCGTCCTCAGCGACCCGGCCACGTTCCTCCGCGCGCACGGCGAGAGCGAAGCGCGGCTGGCGGAAGCGGCGACGCTGTCGGTTCAGTAAAGCCACTCACCACGGATGCACAGAGAGCACAGAGATTTTCTCCGTGTCCTCTGTGTCTCGGTGGTTGAAACGTGCTTGACTCACATCCACGGCTCGTCCGCGGACGGACCGTAGATGGATGGGACCTTTCCCTCCGCCAGGCGCAGGTAGATCGAGAACTGGCCGCGATGATGGATCTGGTCGTGGAGCAGGAACCAGATCCAGTCTTTGCGCGATGTCTCGCCCATCGTCTTCGGGCCGCTGAAGACGTGAACCTTCTCCGCTAACGTCTCGTCGGAGGCGGCGCTGACGAGATCGTGAAACTCCTTGTGCGCTTTCTCGATCGCGGTCAGTAGCTGATACCAGTCTTCCGGCGGAGCGGGGGGATTCGGTCCACCGGGCGGCAGGCCGTTGGCGAACTCGTCATGCCAGACTTTCGTGCCCAGGGCGCACTCGATCACGAAGACCCAGGCCAGCTCGCGAGCGGTCTTCAGCTTCGGATGGGGACGGAGATCGAGCTTGTCTTTCGGATAGGCCCTCAGGACGCGCATGGTCCTGTCGTGTTCGTCGTTGAAGGTGTCCAGGTACTGTTGTTTGCCGCGCATCGTCATCGCCAGTCTCCTTTGATCCACGAATCTACTACTCGCGTCCAGCAAGCAACGCGCCCGAACCACTTTGATATAGTTCAGCCGCGCGCGCCGTCTCTTCCTCGCGCCACTCCGCATCAGAGGATGGAAATGCCTCACAACACCTTCAACACGCTCGATTCCTTCGACCTCGGCGACGGGCGCCGTGGACAGTTCTACTCGCTTCCGAAACTGGAAGCGGCCGGCGTCGGCAACGTGTCGAGGCTGCCCGTCTCGATCCGCATCGTTCTCGAATCCGTCCTTCGCAATGTCGACGGCAAGAAGATCGCCGAACGCGACGTCCGTACGCTGGCCAACTGGAAGCCACGCGCCGAGAGGACGGACGAGATCCCGTTCATGGTGGCGCGCGTGCTGCTCCAGGACTTCACGGGCGTGCCTCTCCTCGTCGATCTGGCTGCGATGCGCTCGGCCGCCAGCCGGGCCGGCGCCGACCCGAAGATCATCGAGCCGCTCGTACCAGTCGATCTCGTCGTCGATCACTCCGTGCAGGTCGACTACTCCAACCGCCCCGACGCGCTCGAGCTCAACATGGACATCGAGTTCAAGCGCAATCAGCAGCGCTATCAGTTCCTGAAGTGGGGGATGCAGGCCTTCAACGGATTCGGAGTCGTGCCGCCCGGAATCGGCATCGTCCATCAGGTCAACCTCGAATACCTCGCCCGAGGAGTGCTGGAGAAGGAGGGCGTGTGGTATCCCGACACGCTCGTCGGCACCGACTCACACACCACCATGATCAACGGGCTGGGCATCGTAGCCTGGGGCGTGGGCGGCATCGAAGCCGAGGCGGGGATGCTCGGCCAGCCGGTGTACTTCCTCACGCCCGATGTCGTGGGCGTTCATCTCAAGGGAGCGTTGCGCGAAGGGGTCACGGCCACGGACCTCGTGCTGACCATCACCGAGATGTTGCGCAAGGCCAAGGTGGTCGGCAAGTTCGTCGAGTACTTCGGCGAAGGAGCGGCCTCGCTCGGGCTGGCCGATCGCGCCACGATCGCCAACATGGCGCCGGAGTACGGTGCGACGATGGGCTACTTCCCGATCGACGAGGAGACCTGCCGCTACATGCTCATGACCGGCCGCAGCGAGCAGCAAGTCAACGCGCTGCGCGGCTACTTCCAGGCGCAGGGACTGTTCGGGATGCCCAAAGACGGCGCCATCGATTACACGACCGTGCTGGAGCTCGACCTCGCCGGCGTCAATGCCAGCGTGGCAGGACCGAAGCGGCCGCAGGATCGGATCGAGCTGGATGACATCCAGCGCGCGTTCAACGAAATGCTCAGGAGTCCCGCGCCCGGCGGATACGGAAAGGCCGAGAACGAGGCCGCACGGAAAGCGAAAACGATGGTCGGCGTGACCTCGACCGGACCTGAGCACACCATCTCCGGCGGCGGCAATCAGGATTCCAGCACGGCTCCCAATGCGCTGTTGTCGGCAAAGAGGAACACGAGCGTCGTCACCGAGGAGGAGATGCTCAACAACCGGCCGACGCCTGATCGCGTCTCCGCCGATTCGCTGGCCGACGAGTTTCCGGCGGCGGTGGCTGAGCTGCACCACGGCGACGTCCTCATCGCCGCCATCACCTCGTGTACGAACACGTCGAACCCGTCGGTGATGCTCGCCGCGGGTTTGTTGGCCAAAAAGGCAGTTGAGAAGGGGCTGCGCGTGCCGCGCGTGGTCAAGACGTCGCTGGCTCCCGGCTCGCGCGTGGTAACCGACTACTACCACCGCAGCGGCTTGCAGCCGTATCTGGACCAGCTCGGGTTTTACACCGTCGGATATGGCTGTACCACCTGCATCGGCAACTCCGGGCCTCTCGATCCGCGCATCGAGGATGCGATTACAAAGAACGATCTCATTGGCGTCAGCGTTCTCTCCGGCAACCGCAACTTCGAGGCGCGCGTCCATCAGTCGATCAAAGCCAATTTCCTCATGTCGCCGCCGCTCGTGGTCGCCTTCGCGCTGGCCGGCCGCATCGACATCGACATGGCCCACGAGCCGATCGGCCGCGGATCGCACGGCGAGGACGTCTTTCTGCGCGAGATCTGGCCGACGATGGAGGAAGTGCGGAGCTGCATGGCAAATGCGCTCGATCCGCAGTCGTTCCGGACGCTGTACGCGAACTTCGCCGATCAGAACCCCCTCTGGAACGAGATCCCGTCCACGGCCGGGCTGCTCTACTCGTGGGATCCGAAGTCGACCTACATTCAGGAGCCGCCGTTCTTCGACGGCGAGCAGACGATCAAGTCCGGCAAGGCCGCCGACATCACCGGCGCGCGGGCCCTGGCGGTCTTCGGCGATTCGGTGACGACGGACCACATCAGTCCCGCCGGCTCGATCAAGGCCAACTCGCCGGCCGGCAAGTACCTCATCGAAAACGGCGTTCCGGTCGAAGATTTCAACAGCTACGGCTCGCGGCGCGGCAATGACCGCGTCATGACCCGCGGAACATTCGCCAACGTGCGTATCAAGAACCTGATGGTCCCGGGCGTCGAAGGCGGCGTCACGGTTCATCAGCCCGACGGCGCGCGACTGTCGATCTACGACGCGGCCATGCAATATCAGAAGGAAGGGACGCCGCTGGTGGTCATCGCCGGGCAGGAGTACGGCACAGGGTCATCGCGCGATTGGGCCGCGAAGGGCACGAAGCTCCTGGGCGTCCGCGCGGTCGTGACGCAGAGCTTCGAGCGCATCCATCGCTCCAACTTGGTCGGTATGGGCGTTCTCCCGCTTCAATTCGAGGAAGGGACGAACGCGCAGTCCCTCGGCATCGACGGCACGGAGACATTCGACATCACCGGCATCACTGGCGATCTCCGTCCGCGCCAGAAGGCGACGCTGGTAGTCCAGCGCGCGAATGGCAAAACGGACAACGTGCCGGTGATCGTTCGCATCGATACGCCGATCGAGGTCGACTACTACGAGTACGGCGGGATCCTGCCGTTTGTGCTACGGCAGTTGATTGGGGGGTAACGAAAGGCCGCCATCGGACGCGTACGCGATTTGGTGATCAGGCAGACACTTCTTCGAGGTGTACGATCTTTGCCTCATCAATCTCAGGAGGAAAAGCCGCCGGTTCGCCGCCAGCGAGGAGCACGGTGATCGGCAAACCGAGAGCATGCGCCATTCCCAATTCATACAGGACCCATGGCGATTCAGGCGCTTCCTTTGTCCACACCACGACGAACGAGTCTGATGCTTTGATTCGCTCTTGAATCACTTCTCGAACATCGCGATTTGAGGACGCCCACACGAACGGGTCCTGGATTTGGCCGGGGTCCTTGAGCTGTTCCAGCCACTTCCCCAAAGCCTCGCTGACATTGGGTTGGTCCTTCATGCTGTAGGAGACAAAAATCCGGCTCATCACGACGTTCCTTTCCGGGATGTTGCAGGATCGGCTGTTCCCGAGTCAACCATGCCGAGATGTTTGCGAAGATCGCCTTCCATGTTTCTCCACTGAATGGCCGGCGTGCATTGCGATTGCCGGATGAGTGGCGGTACGCCACGCTCGGTGCGCAATAGGTCGTCGTAGGAAAGGTGATGGAGCAGAATGAAGGTCGGAATGCCGAACGCATCGGCGTAGGCCAGCTCCATCCACTGCGCTGCGCCCGCTTCGATCGTAAACGGGGAGAGGAGGAATACGACCGCGGCTGACTCGCGGATGGTGTCTTTCAAGCTTCGTGAGATGTTTGATTCGTCGCGTCTCTGATCGCGGTCGAATGTCCACACCGCGACTCCCGTCGAAGCGAATCGGTTTTCGAGCCACTCCTGAAGGAGCGCCGCTTCGAACCCGTCCCTTCCGGAGTACGAAAGGAAGATTCGGAGACTGCTCGTCACGACGGCATCATACCCGAGGCTCTGCCGCCAGGCACTGAACCGACGCCACCGGCCGCAACGTTTGCGCGTGCTAATCTTCGCCGCATGTGGCAATACACCCCACGCGTGGCTGTCGTTCGCGGGCTCCGTACGCCCTTCGCGAAGTCGGGGACGCACTACGCGCATCTCTCCGCGCTCGACCTCGGCAAGTTCGTCGTCGCCGAGCTCGTGCAGCGATCGGGAGTCGATCCCAACACCATCCAGGAAGTCGTCTTCGGCAATGTGATCCCCTCGGTCAAAGCGCCGAACATAGCCCGTGAGATCGTCCTCGGCACGGGCCTGCCGCGGAAGGTGCCCGGTTACACGGTCAGCAAGGCCTGCGCGTCATCGAATCAGGCCATCACCTCGGCGGCCGACATGATCTTCCGCGGCTACGCCGACATCGTCATCGCCGGCGGCAGCGAGTCGCTCTCTGACATCCCCATCCTCTTCTCGAAGAACTTCGCCGACGCTCTGGTCAGCTCCAGCAAGCAGAAGAGCGTGACCGGCAAGCTCGGTTCTTTCAGCAAGATCCGGCCGAAGGATCTGGCGCCCGACGCCCCTGCCATCGCCGAGTCGACGACCGGCCTGACGATGGGGGAGTCGGCCGAGAAGATGGCCAAGGAGAACGGCATCACGCGCGAAGCCCAGGACAAATTCGCGCTGCAGAGCCATCACCGCGCCGCCGAGGCTACGGCGAGCGGGCGGTTCAAAGACGAGGTGATGACCGTGCTCGTCCCGCCCGGATATGACGACATCGTCGAGACCGACAACCTCATTCGCGGCGACTCCACGCTCGAAGCGATGGCCAAGCTGCGGCCGGTCTTCGATCGCAAGTACGGAACGATCACGGCCGCCAACGCCTCGCCGCTCACCGACGGCGCCTCGGCGGTGCTGCTGATGTCCGAGGACAAGGCCAAAGCGCTCGGGATCAAGCCGATCGGCTTCATCAAGAGCTACGCCTTCGCCGCAACCGATCCGTTCGATCAGTTGCTGCAAGGCCCCGTATTCGCGCTGCCGGTGGCGTTGGAGCGCGCCAAGATCTCGCTCAAAGACATCGGCGTGATCGAGATGCACGAAGCGTTCGCCGCACAGGTGCTGTCGAACATCCAGTGGCTGGGGTCGAAGAAGATCGCCCAAGAGAAGCTCGGACGCAGCGAGCCGGTCGGCGAGATCGATCCGGAGAAGATCAACGTCACCGGCGGTTCCATTGCTCTGGGACACCCATTCGGTGCCACCGGCGCCCGCATCGTGACGACGGTCTGCAACGAGCTGCAGCGCACGGGACAGCAATACGGCCTGGTTACCGTCTGCGCCGCTGGAGGGATGGGCGTGGCGATGGTGCTGGAGCGGGAATAGGTCGTTCCCTGACGGCTTAGCGCACTGACTCTCGAATCACGAAATCACCGCCCGGGGATGTGGCCTTGAGCAGAGCATCGAGCTTCTCCACCGTCGGGACCGCGTCGCCGCGCTCGTACCGCGCATACGCGTTCCGAGACGACGATCCGAGCCGCGACGCCAGATCCCGAAGAGACGTCCCACTTGCCTCCCGCCGCCGCCTGAGGAGAAGGGCGGTCATCGCGGCCGCATCGCTTCCGGCAACCTCGAATTCAGCAGATCCCCGCGAGTAGACAGTGGCCTGGAAGCCCTTCCGGTCAACCATCGTCTCGAGCCAGTCGCCAATCATCGCAAGCGCTTCTTTTTTAGTTCGTCCTTGGGTCATCGCATCGAGGAGCGGAACCTCGGCCAACCACCAGCGACCATCGCGCAAGATATTGCCTTCAAATCTCATGTCTGCCCCCCGCACGCACGACGCAGAATCGCACGCGCCAACTGCTCGTTGATCTCGCGATGACGCGGAACAGCCTCTTCACGTTGTCCGTTGGTCCACACGTCGTGTCGGCCGCCACTTCTCAGAAAACGCCAGCCACACTCGGCCAGGCTTCGCTCCAACTCTCGTCGCTTCACCTGTCATAGTGTACACCGATGGGTGTACGCGTATTCCTTCTCGGGTCCTGTTCGTGCCGCCGGCTGTGTCGCGCCGCCCAACTCCGCCTCGGAGTAAGCTTGTCCTCCGTGGCGAAATCGAAAGGCGGCGCGATCGAATCGAAGCTGCGTGACTACGCCCTCGGCTTCCCCGAGGCGTATGAAGAATTTCCGTGGGGGCATAGCGCCATCAAAGTGAAAGGGAAAGCGTTCCTTTTCATGGGTACCGGCGACGATGGCTTCTCCATCTCGGTGAAACTTCCGCACTCGCGCGACATCGCGGTCGATCTTCCGTTCACGGCACCGACCGGCTACGGCCTCGGCAAGAGCGGCTGGGTCACGGCGCACCTGAAGGATCAGAAATCACTCGACCTGATCAAGGCATGGATCGAGGAAAGCTACCGGGCCATCGCACCGAAGAAGCTGGTCAAACAGCTTTCGTAGGAGCGCGGGCGTCTCGACGCCTGGTCCCCACGATCGAAACTCGCGGTATCACCCGAGATCCTTCGCTGCGCTCAGGATAAACTGGAGACAATGTCCGAAGTCATCCGCGCTGTCTGTCCACACGACTGTCCTGATACCTGCCTGATGCTCGTCACCGTCGACGACGGTCGGGCCACGCGCATCGCCGGCGATCCGGACCATCCGTTCACGCAGGGGTTTCTCTGTACGAAGGTGGCGAAGTATCTGGAGCGAACCTATCACCCCGACCGGCTGGCGTATCCGCAGATCCGAGTAGGCGCGAAGGGGGAGGGGCGCTTTCGCCGAGCCACGTGGGAGGAAGCGATCGCACTGATCGCGGAGAGGCTGAATGCGATCATCGCCTCGCCTGACGGGCCGCAGGCGATCCTGCCGTACTCGTACGCCGGGACGATGGGTCTTATCCAGGGCGAAGGGATGGCATCGCGCTTCTTCCGGCGGATCGGAGCATCGTTTCTGGATCGGACGATCTGCTCGAGTGCAGGCGCCGAGGCGCTCAATCTGACGTATGGAACACGCATGGGCACCGACCCAGAGAGCGTCCCCGAGGCCAAGCTGATCCTGCTCTGGGGAACGAACACGCTCACCTCGAACCCTCACCTCTGGCCGTTCATCCGGCGGGCGCGGGCCAACGGAGCGCCGGTCATCTGCATCGATCCGCTGCGGACGCGAACGGCCGCTGCGTCCGACGAGCACATCGCCATCCGTCCCGGCACGGACGCGGCGCTGGCCCTGGGCATGATGCACATCCTGTTCAGGGACGGAATGGAGGATCGTCAATATCTTGACGAGATGACCATCGGCTGGGAGAAGCTGCGCGCGCGCGTCCTCGCCGAATACACCCCGGAACGCGTCGCCGCGACCTGCCGGCTGCCGGTCGAGACGATCGAGCGCCTCGGTACGCTCTACGGGACCACCCGCACCACCTTCATCCGGCTCAACTATGGACTACAACGTCACGCCGGCGGCGGCTCGGCGGTGCGGGCCATCTCGCTCCTGCCGGCCATCACCGGCGCCTGGAACGAAGCCGGCGGAGGATGCCAGCTCTCATCGTCCGGCACGTTTGCGATGAACAGTGCCGCGCTGGAGCGGACGGACCTCGGCAACCATTCGGCGCGCACGATCAACATGACCCGGCTGGGCGAGGCGTTGACCGAGACCGACGATCCGCCCTTGAAGGCCATGATCGTCTACAACTCCAACCCCGGATCGATCGCTCCCGATCGCGAGACCGTGCTGCGCGGCCTGCGGCGCGACGATCTCTTCACCGTCGTCCTCGAACATTTCCAGACCGATACCGCAGACTACGCCGACGTGCTCCTGCCGGCCACGACGCAGCTCGAGCATGTCGATCTGCACAAGGCCTACGGCCATCTCTACGCCATGTACAACAAACAGTCGATCGCTCCGGTCGGCGAGGCGCTGCCGAACAGCGAGATCTTCCGCCGCATCGCCGCGGCGATGCATCTCGACTATCCCGACCTGCGCGAGAGCGACGATGAGCTGATGCGCGCCGCGCTCACCGGCACCGGTGAGGTAATGGACGGCGTCACGCTGGAAGCGCTGAAGGAGCACGGTTCGGTACGGCTCAACCTGCCGTCGCCGCATCTTCCCTTCCGCCGCGGCACGACGCTGAAGACGCCGAGCGGCAGGATCGAGATCGAATCGCAGCAGGTGGCCGCTCTCGGCCTCGATCCGCTGCCGTCGTTCGTTCCGCCGTACGAGTCCGAAGAGCGCGATCCCGAGCTGGCCCGCCGCTTTCCGCTTACTCTCATCTCGCCGCCGGCCCACTCGTTCCTCAACTCCACCTTCGTCAACGTGGCCTCGCTCCGGCGCGCCGCGGGAGAGCCGACCCTGGAGATTCACGCCGACGATGCGCGCACCCGCGCCATCGCCGACGGTTCCCGCGTGAAGGTATTCAACGATCGCGGCACCTTCACCGCCGACGCCGTCGTCACCGAGCGCGTCCGCCCCGGCGTCGTCTCCGCGCCGTCCGTCTGGTGGGGGAGGCTGACATCGGACGGCGCGAACGCGAATCAGACAACATCGCAGGCGCTGACGGATATCGGGCGTGGGGCGACGTTTTACGACAATCTGGTGGAGGTGGCGCCGGTGTAGGTTGGGCCAAGTTCCGGCACAGACAAAAGTGTCTGTGCCACATTGCACTGGGGCGATGTGAAACCGACCAGAAAATCTGTGCAAATACAGCGGAGCGATGTGGCACAGACACTTTTGTCTGTGCCGGTTACTCGAAGCTCTTCACAACTCCTTCCCACTCGCCCCTTTCCCGCAACAGCCGCTCGACGAGCTCGCGGAACGCACCCTCGCCACCGCGCGACTCCAGTTTCCACGAGGCCGCGCGGCGCACCTCGGCGGCGGCGTCGGAAGGAGCGGCGGAGATCGCGGAGCGCATCATCGGGGCGAGGTCCGGCAGGTCATCGCCGACATAGAGAACCTGATCGAAGCCGATCGATAGCTTCTGCAGGATCTCCTCGCAGACAGTCAGCTTGTTCGCGGCGCCCTGGTGCAACTCCGTGATGCCGAGCTCTTTCGCGCGGCGCGCCAACGCGTGGGAGTTGCGCGACGTCAGGAGCACGATCGTGAGTCCGGCGCGCTGCGCGAGCTTCGCGCCGAGACCGTCGCGGACGTTGAACTCCTTGACCTCGGAACGATCGCCGGCGTAGATGATCTTGCCGTCCGTCCAGACGCCGTCGACGTCGGAGACGATGAGGCGGATGTCGCGCGCGCTGGCCATACCCGGCGAAGGATAGCAGCCGTCCCATAGAATCCGCGGCGTGACCACTGCATCCCGCCGCGCCTTTCGGGGCCGAATCGTCTACGGCGCCCTTCGCGGTTTGAGCGCCATCGTGCGCCGCCTGCCGCTGGGTCTCGCCCGCGCCATCGGCCTAGCCCTCGGCCATCTCGGATGGCACGTGCTGTGGAGCTACCGCTGGCGTGCGACGACGAACATCGCTGCCGCGTTTCCGGACTGGCCGCCGCGCCGCTGCCACTCCACCATCCGGGCCATGTTCCATCACCTCGGCATGACCCTCGCTGAGATGCTCTGGCTGCCGAACCTCGACGCGGCCACCTGCGCCCGCACCACCACGTTCGAAGGTTTGGAGAACCTGCGACCCGGCGAAGGGATGATCGGCATCACCGGCCACTGCGGCAATTGGGAGTGGATTGCCCACGCCATCGCCCTGCGTACGCCGGTCACTGTTCTGCACCGCGAGCGCGACGAGCCGGAGATGAACCGCTTCATCACCGGTCTGCGCGCGAACGCGGGCATCTCCACGATCGATCGCGGCTCGACCGCCGCCGGGCGCGAGATGATCCGCGCGCTGCGCAGCGGCAGCATCCTGGCATTCCTGATCGACCAGAACATCCGCGCCGAAAGCGTGAAGGTGCCCTTCTTCGGCCGCCCCGCCCTGACCCCGATCGGCCCGGCCAGACTAGCCGTGCGGATGGGCGTGCCGATCACCCGTATGTTCGGCGAGCGCCGCGGCGGCAAGCTGCACATCCACATCCTCGAGCCAATTCTCGTCAGCCAGGACGACGATCCCATCGCGCTCACCGCGCGCCTCACCGCCGACATCGAAGCCCAGATCCGCCGCGTGCCAGAGCAGTGGGTGTGGATGCATGACCGGTATCGGGAGAGGCCGAAGTGGGAGGTTTGAAGACGGTCACGAGGTTGCGCGGTTGCGCGGTCGTGCGGTATCGAGGTTACTGAGTTGCTGAGTTTGCTGGTGCGTGCTGAGCAACCTTGTAACCAAGCAACCTTGCAACCCCCGCCGCGTAACCACGAGACCGCGTAACCGCGCGACCGCGTTTCAAATCACGATCGTCTCGTGAATTGGCTTGTTCTCCCAGAAGCGCTTGATCGAGAGGGGAGTGCAGTCGAGGGTGCGGTATTCGCCGTAGTGCAGCAGCTCGGACAGCGCCAGGCCCGCGGCCGGGGACTCCATCGCGCCGTGGCCGGAGAAGCCGGTGGCGAAGAGCAGGTTCTGAACGTGCGGATGCTCGCCGAAGACGGCGTTGTGGTCGACGGCGTTTGTGTCGTAGAGCCCGCCCCACATCGACATCAGCCGGCAGCGCTCCATGCCCGGGATGCGCTCCTGCATGTAGTAGTTGATCTGTTCCTCGTAATACTTGGCGTCGGCAGGGGTGTCGAAGCTTGCGGGTGTGTCGGGATCGGCGCGGCCGATCATGAGGTTCGGTCCCTCGGGGCGGAAATAGATGCCGTTGTCGATGATTGTCATCGGGATCTTCTCGAACCCTTCGATCGGCGGCATGTTGGTGATGAAGAGCATCCGGTTGAGAGGGATGACCGGCGGCAGGTCGTCGCCGGCGAGGCCGGAGGCTTCGAGCAGCTTGTTCGTCCACGCCCCCGCGGCGACTACGATCTTCCCGCTGTCGATGAATGAGCCGTCCGCCATCTCCACGCCGCGGTATGCGCCGTCGATGAGGCGCAGCTTCGTCACCGTGGCGTTGAGGCGCAGCTCGGCGCGGCCGGCAAACCCTTCCAGCCCGCGCTCGAAGTAGCCCTGTGCCGCGGCCGAAGGATCGAAGCTGCCGCACTCCGGCCCGAACACGCCGCCGGCGATCGGTTTCATCTGCAGGATCTCGTTGACCTCGGGGTCGATGTGATCGACGCCCGCGCGGAGCCCGGGGACTTTCGTCTCGACTTCCGAGGCATCGAGAAACTCGATCGCCACACCGTTCTTCGCCCACTCCTGGCCGTAGGCCTTCGCGCTCTCGAAATTCTCCTCGTACTGGCAGAAGAGATAGCCGCGCTGATCGAAGCCGATGGGGAAGTGCAACTCGTCCTGAAAGGCTTTGAGCTTCCTGATCGAATAGCTCGTCAGCCGCATGTTGATCGGCGTGGTCCAGATGTTCCGGAAGCCGCCCGCGGAGAGCGCGGTGGAGCCTTTCGACAGCGCATCCTCGCGCTCGAGCACGAGCACGCGGCCCGGATAGCCGAGCTGGGCGAGGTGATACAGCACGCTCCCGCCGATGATTCCGCCGCCGATGATGATCAGGTCGTATTCGGGCATCTTCACTCCGTCTTCGCCACCACCGCTGCCGCCACCCGGGCAGCCCCGGCGCGAACGAGCTCGCCGGCGCAGGCACGGATCGTCTCACCCGTCGTGCAGACGTCATCGACGAGCAGGATCCGCCGGGACGCCGCGCGGTCCGGAGCCAGAAACGCACCGCGTACATTCTTGGCGCGAGCATCACGCGCCAGCTTCGACTGGGCATCGAGATCGCGGGTCTTCGTCAACAGCGCCGGTTCGCAGCGGACGCCGATGCGCCGCGCCAAGGCGCGAGCCAGGAGCTCGGCCTGGTTGTAGCCGCGCCGGCGCACCTTGGCGCGATGCATCGGCACCGGGATGACGGCATCAAAGTCGAGATCGCCCCGAAGGCGGAGCATTCGTTCCACCAGCTCCGCCAGCGGATCGGCGAAGAAATCGTGTCGCTTGAATTTGAAGGCCCGCAGCACCCGCTCCATCGAGCCGCGATAGCAGCCCCAGGCTTCCATCCATTCGATCGGCAGGGGATTGCCGAGGCAGGGACCGCAGATGAAGTCGGGATCATCACCGCTCCACGGCGCGGCGCAGAAGCGGCACTTCGACGCCGAGATCGCCGGCAGCGAGGCCCAGCACGCCGCGCAGCACGACGCCGTCCGCGCCCGCCACGGCAGCTCCCCCCCGCAGGCCACACACGGGGCGTGAAGAACTATTTTGGCTGTCTCGCGTCCAATAGATGTAAGTGCTCGAAGCCGGGGGGTGATTGTAGGGGGGGCGGGGGGGGGGGGGCGTGGGGCGGGGGGGGGGGAGATAGAGATTTGGTCGATTTGATCTGATCGGTCAGCCGATCAGATTCGATTGTTCCCGATCGCTAACTCCCACACCTCAGATCTTCCACCCCCCACTCCCCACACCCCACCCCCCAATTCGATATAGTGAGGCTCGTATGAAAAAGACCTTGATTCTCCTCAGCTTTCTGCTCCTTGCTGCTCTCCCGGTGTTTGCGCAGAACAACGAAGTCGGCTTGCTGTTCGGCGGCGCGAAAGCGCTGAAGACCGCGGCCGGCGGCAAGTCGGACTTCCAGCACGGCTTCGAAGAGCTTTCCTACGGCGTCCAGTTCGAGCAGGGCACGATCTTCAAGATCAAGCTCGGCCGCATGGACACGAAGACTGTCTTCCAGACGAAGGACGCCTCCGGCAACACGGTCGTCGACTTCGTCGATCCGAAAGGACAGGTCGACTACGCCGACGCCACCATCGAGTACCGCTTCTCCGAGCCGTTCGGCTACACCGGCCTCTTCGCCGGCACAGGCCTCTATCGCCAGAGCGGCAGCAGTGCGACCGCGAGCCGCACGGAAAGCGACTACGGCTTCGTCGGCGGCGTGAACGGGCTGTTCCCGATCTCGCACACCATGGGCATCATCGCGGAAGGCGCTTATCACTGGGTGCACTTCAACACTCCGAAATCGCGCTACGGCACGGTCGGCGTGGGCGTGCGGTTCGCGTTCTGAAGTTGCGGGGGCGACGTAGGTCGGACTCTCTTGTCCGACCGGGCGGGGGCGGGCGTTTCGGCAGCGCGGGTCGGACTGGAGAGTCCGACCTACGTGCGCCTACCCTGCTAACCTAGCGCGATGCAGAAACGCATCGCGCCGCTCCTTCTTCTCGTAATCCTCGCCACGCCGCTCTTCGCGGCGCCACCGGTTAAACCAGCGCCTCCGTCCATCACCGTCGACACGCACGCCGATACCCCATCCGAGTTTCTCGATCGTCCCTTTGACCTCGGCGTGGTGAACAATCGCGGCCACTTCGACTATCCGCGGATGAAGGCCGGCGGCCTCGACGCGGAGTTCTTCGCCGCATACGTCCCCGCCAAGTACGCCGGCAAAGGAGCGGCCGCGTACTGCATGAAGATCATGGAGACCATCCACGAGATGGCCGACATGTATCCGTCGTGGGTCCGCTTCGCCTCGTCGACGGCCGACATGCGCGCCGCCGTCGCCGATCATCGTCGCGCCATCCTCATCGGGATCGAGGGGGGGCACGCCATCGAGGACTCGCTCGATCTGCTGCGCGCCTTCTACCGCTTCGGCGCCCGCTACATGACGCTGACGCATACGAACACGAACGATTGGGCCGACTCCTCCGGCGACGAAGCGAAACACAACGGACTCACGCCGTTCGGCAAGCAGGTGGTTTTGGAGATGAACCGCCTGGGCATGCTCGTCGACATCTCGCACGTCAGCGACAAGACTTTCTACGACGCCGTCGAGGTCTCGAAGGCGCCGGTCATCGCCTCGCACTCCTCGTCGCGGGCGCTGGCCAGCGCGCCGCGCAACATGACCGACGACATGCTGCGCGCCCTCGCCAAGAACGGCGGCGTGGCCATGGTGAACTTCTATCCGGCCTTCCTCTCCGACGTGGTCTCCAAGGCCTCGAAAGCGCGCGATGAAAAGCTCAAGCCCGAGATCGCCGCGCTCAAGGCAAAGGACCCAGCCGAGGGTGCCGAGTACCAGGACGGCATGCGCAAGCTGATGGCCGCCAACCCGCTGCCGAAGGTCTCCTGGACGGTCATCGTCGACCACATCGATCACATGGTGAAAGTCGCCGGTATCGACCACGTCGGCATCGGCTCCGACTTCGACGGCATCCCCGAGGTGCCGGAGGGGATGGAGGACATCAGCAAGCTGCCGGCCATTCCGAGGGAGCTGAAGCGGCGCGGCTACAGCGAGGAAGACATCCAGAAGATCATGGGCGACAACTTCATGCGCGTCTTCGGAGAGGTGGAGCGGGTGGCGAAGGAGATGCAGGCGGCGAAGTAGCGCGGTTGCGCGGTCTCGCGGTTGCGGGGTCTCGATGTTGGTGGTTGCTGGGTTGCAAAGTTGCTGGGTTGCTTGGGCGAGCAACCAAGTCCATTTCCCGGAAGTTTGTGTCCAGTTGACGTTGGAGCGAGCGACTTGAACTCACGCGGAGGCGCGGAGACGCGGAGGAGATGACGAGGAACTTCTTTCTCCGCGCACTCCGCGCCTCCGCGTGAGTCCTTCAGGCCAGAAGCACACGCTGCTGTATGGGTTCAGCCCTGACGCTGAATCCCGGGGACCTTTACCAAGCCACTGAGCAACCCAGTAACCAAGCAACTGAGCAACCGTGCAACCGCGAGACCCCGCAACCGCGAGACCGCGAGACCGCGTATACAATTCTCGGCCACGGAGGCAACATGTCAGTGGTCGCTCCCGCGATCGATGCAAATCCACTTCGTGAAGGACTGGAGCAGGAGCGCGTGCCGGATGCTTCCTGTCTGGTCATTTTCGGCGCGTCCGGCGATCTGACGCAGCGAAAACTCATCCCGGCGCTTTACTCGCTCGCGCACGACGGGCTCCTGCCGGCCGGCCAGACCATCATCGGCTACGCCCGTCCTGACTACACCGACGACGCCTTCCGGATGGCCATGCGCGAGGCCTGCGACAAGTTCGCGCGCGTGCGCCCTGTCGACGAAGCGGTGTGGGACAACTTCGCCAAGGGACTCTTCTTCGTCCGCGGCGAATTCGGCGAGCCGGATGGAATCCTCCGGCTGAACGCCAAGCTGAAGGAGTGCGACCAGACCCGCGGCACCGGCGGACGGCGCATCTACTACCTGGCCGTTCCGCCCAATTTCTTCCCCGTGATCGCCGAGCTTCTGGGCAGGGAGAAAATGGTCAGCGATCCCGAGCACGGCGGGCCGTTCACGCGCGTCATCATCGAGAAGCCGTTCGGCCACGACCTGGCCTCGGCGAAGGAACTGAACCGTGTGGCGGTGACGACCTTCCGCGAACGGCAGGTCTTCCGCATCGACCACTACCTCGGCAAGGAGACGGTGCAGAATCTGCTCGTCCTCCGCTTCGCCAACGGCATCTTCGAGCCGTTCTGGAACCGTCAATACATTGACCATGTCCAGGTCACCGTGGCAGAGTCGATCGGCGTCGAGAAGCGCGGGCCCTACTTCGAGACCGCGGGAATCTCGCGCGACATCATCCAGAACCACATGCTGCAGCTCGTCTCGCTGATCGGGATGGAGCCGCCGGTGGCTTTCGAGGCCGACGCCGTGCGCGACGAGAAGGTCAAAGTGTTGCGCGCGCTACGTGATTTCCCGCGCGGCCGCGAGACCGAGGTGGCCGTGAGCGGCCAGTACACCGACGGCTCCGTCCTCGGCGAAAAGGCCATCGCCTATCGAAAAGAGGTGAAGGTCGATCCCAACTCGAACGTCGATACCTATGCGGCGCTGAAGATCTTCATCGACAACTGGCGCTGGGCGGACGTGCCGTTCTATATCCGGGCCGGCAAACGGCTGCCGAAGCGTGTGACTGACATCTCCATCCACTTCCGTCCGGCGCCGTATCCGCTGTTCAACAAGCTCTCCAATGTGACGATGCAGCCGAATGTTCTGGCCATCCGCATCCAGCCGGATGAAGGGATCTCGCTGAAGTTCGATTCGAAGGTCCCCGGGCCGACCGTGCGCACGTCTCCGGTGACCATGGAGTTCCGCTACGCCACGTCGTTCGGCGCTGAGCCTCCCGAGGCGTATGAGAGGTTGCTGCTGGAAACGATGCTCGGCGACTCCACGCTCTTCGCGCGCCGCGACGAGGTGGAAACCGCCTGGGCCTGGCTCGATCCGCTGCTGAACGCATGGGCCGCCGACCCTGCCGGCCCGGCGATGTACTCCGCCGGAACATGGGGCCCCGAGTCCGCGGACCGGCTCATCGAGCGGGACGGGCGGAAGTGGAGGAGGCCGTGAGTCGAGGTTGCGAGGTAGCGCGGTTGCGCGGTCTCGCGGTGCGGTCGCGAGGTCTCGTTGTTACGCGGTCTCGCGGGGTTCTGCTTCTCCCGCGCTGCTTAATCGCTTCACGACCGCGAGACGGCGCCACCCCGAGATCCCGAGACCGCGTGGCGCGGTCGCGAAGTCGCGCAGTTGCGAGGTCTCGTGGTGCTTGCTTCTCCTGCGCTGCGTCTGCAATTCACAACTGCGAGACCGCGCAACTCCGAGACCCCGAGACCGCGTAGACGAGACCGCAAGCAATGACCGACCTCCCCGCCGCCGGCGTCCGCATCGATGTCAACTCCATCGAGAAGAACCTCTCCGAGCTTTGGCGTGCGCAGCAGGACGGTGACGACGCCGTCACGCGCGCCGCTCTCTGGAACGTCGTTGCCCACACGTCGACGAGCGAGCTGCACCAATCCGCCGCCGAAACACTCGGCAAGGCCAGCGCGGCGGTCCCGCAGCGGACGATCGTCATCCGTTCCAATCCGGCTGACGAAGCGGAGCTGACGTCGTGGATCAGCGCCAACTGCCACACGATCGGCGGCGGCAAGCAGGTCTATTCCGAGGAGATCAACATCGTCGCCGGCGGCGACCGCATCCATCGCGTTCCGCCGGTGGTCAACGCCCTGCTCATCCCGGACATGCCGGTGGCATTCTGGTGGGTGGGCGATCTTCCGAACGAGCACGAGGAGTACGTCGAGTTGCTGCTCGAGTCAGCCGACCGGTTGATCGTCGACTCGGTGGCGTTCGATTCGCCCGCCGACCTCGCCCTGGTCTCGCGCATCGCCGAAAAGACGTCGACCTCCCCGGCCGACTTGAACTGGGGCCGTCTCGAGGAGTGGCGCTCCGCCACGGCCTCGATCTTCGACCCGCCGGAGATGCGCGGCCGCCTGGGGTCCATTCGTCGTGTAAGAGTGATCGCCGGCAGTTCGAACCACGAGTTCTTCGGCGAGTCCATCGAGTCGCTCCTCTATGCTTCGTGGCTGAGCGCGCAGGTCGGGCACGTCGTCGATTCCACCGGATCGGTGGAGGGGTCCGCCGGCTCGATCGACTACGCCTTCGAGCGCCGCTACCAGTCGACGGACGTCGGCGGCATCGCCCTGGTCGAGATCTCTTTCGAGGACGGCACCTGCGCCGGCATCACCCGCGACCGCGATCGTGGCGTCCTCGTCGCCAACGTCGACGGCAGCGTGACCGTGCAATCGGTCACCCGCACCCTCAACCAGCGCCTCGACGAACTGATCGTCCGTCAGCTCAAGCGCTCGGAAGGGGATCGTGTGCTGAGGCGTGTGCTGCCGATCGCGCTGAAGCTGGCGAAGCGGCTGTAGTCGCGGTTGCGGGGTCTCGGGGTTGCGGGGTCTCGCGGCGGGACAACCTGTCATTCCGAGCCCGGCGGTACCCCCCTTCGACTCGCTCGCGCTCGCTCAGGGCAGGCTCGGGATAAAGCACGGCTTGGAACCCCCTAGTCGAAGCCGCGGTCCTTCCGAGCAGATCACACGGCAATGTCGATGCGGGCTCCTGATGAAATGTGCAGCGATATGATTCCCACCGCTAGACGCACCCGAGACCCCGCTACCGCGAGACCTCGCAACCGCAACCCCGAGACCTCGCAACCGCGAGACCCCGAGACCGCACCATGAACCTACGCATTTTCGACACCACCGACGACCTCCTCACCGCCGCCGCCCGCACGCTCGTGCAGCGCGTGCAGTCCGGCGCGCGGACGATCGCTCTCTCCGGCGGCTCGACCCCGAAGCCGCTTTACGCAATGCTCGGCGCCTCTCCTTTGCGCGAGCAGCTAGCCGAGTTCCCGATCACATGGATCGTTGTCGATGAGCGCTACGTCCCGATCGAACACCCCGACTCGAACGCCGGCATGATGCAGAAGACCCTCTTCGCGAACGGCATCACCCCCACCCATCGCTACCTCCGCTTCCGCACAGAATTGAACGATCCCCCCACAACCACGCGCGCGTTCGAGGACGAATGGCGCTCCCTCGGCATCGACCACCTCGACCTGGTCCTCCTGGGCATGGGTGACGACGGCCACACCGCCTCCCTCTTCCCCGGAACGCCTGTGCTCGAAGTCGAAGACCGCATCGCCGCCGAGGTCTACGTCCCGCGTCTCGAAACCTGGCGCGTAACGCTGACGAAGCCAATCCTGCGCGCCGCAACACTGCGCCTGGTCCTCGCCGCCGGCGCGAAAAAGAAGCCGATCCTCGAAGCCGTCCGCAATGGCGCCAATTACCCAATCGCCCAGGTAACGCGTGATGCCGAGACCTGGTGGCTCATCGACCGCGAAGCCGCGCCGGAAGGCGCATCGTAGCCAAAGGCGCAGCGCACCGTAGCGCCGGCGGCCCGCCGGCCGGACCGCCGCCGGCTCGGCGGCGAGTCCGAGAGCCGGAGTTATACTGATCCTGGGATTGGTCGAACTGTGAAAACGATCGGAGCGGGCGAAGCCAAGACTCAACTCCCCGCACTTCTGGAGAACGTGCGGAACGGAGAGCGATACACGATCACCCGGAACGGAATCCCGTCGCCATGTTGACTCCGGGCGTCCCCAAGGTCGATCCACGAATAACAATCGCCCGGCTGCGTGACCTGCGCCGTGGCGTCAGGCTCGATGGCGAGAACATTCGCGACCTGATCGAACAGGGCCGCCGCCGTTGAATCTATTCGGGCGAAGTGCTCGACTCGACGAAGGAATCTGAGCTGATCGCATCGCTGAGGGGCTCAGCACCGAGACAGCGTCGGGTGTAACCGTTAGAATTGATTTGGGCAGGCGGCCGGACCAGTTTGGTCGCCGCGCTCTGTTGTTCAACTAGATTCATGCGAAGGCAAATCGTTGACCCAAAGAGGGTGTACGCCGAACACGTGTTCGGTCGATGTAGTGTGTATTTGGACACGAACGCATGGAGCGACCTGAGTGAAACAAGAACGGACGCTGCGCGCGCGGCCTACGACTTAGCACTTACGGCGCAATCTCGAGGCTGCGCCGTTTTCCCTCTTTCGTACCCGACGATTACTGAGCTGCTGAAGCGTGATGACAACGCAGATTCGCGACGGCAAACCGAATTGATGGACACATTAAGCAGTGGCGTAAGTCTGCGAGGTGGCACGCATGTACGAGACATCGAGGTAATGTGTGCGTTTGATTTCATGACGCAGGGCGTAACGACGACCCGAAGGTCTGAGATGTTCACGATCATCCCGTGCTACATCTCCGACACGAGCGTGGAGTTCCCTGATGGCTGGACGGAAACAGAGGCGGATGGCATGTTAGAAAAGCTGTTGCAAAACCGCCCTGGTCTTCGCTTCCTCCAGCAGCAGATGCGAACAGCGACGTTTCTTGAAAACCATGAGGTCACGGATGAGAAGTACGTGCGCGAGATCTCACGAAAGCGAAACGACGCCCTTGATTGGGCTGTGGACGGCTCTGGAAAACTGAGCGCGACGAAGCTTCGCTTGGAAGAACACACATTCGTGTTTAGAAAGTACATTTTGGGTAACTTGCCTCGTCTGGTTGGACCGTCAGGCATGCAGATGATTGTTCGGAACATCGAGAACATAGTGCGAAAGCCAGGTCCGGCAGCTCTTAGGTCTGTGGTCGAACGGATGCCATCAACCTGGCTGAGTTGTGAGATGAATGTGCACTGCACGCTATCGGCAAAGGAGCTTACTGAAAAGCAGGACTTCTACGATCATGAGCATGCGGCGCTGGCGGTTCCGTACACCGATGCATTTGTCACATCTGATGGTGGTCTACTAGACCTGCTACGCAGAGTGCGAGCGTCGGACCGGTATGACTGCCGCCTACTTCGCGGATTGCCAGCGCTGAGCGACTTTCTTGAAAAACTACTCTCGACATAACCATCGTTCGCAATGACCACGACACTCGATCTGCCGGACGATCTCATCGAAGACATCCAACTCCACGCCGCGCAGGGAGGTCGAGGCTTCGAGGAGACCGTCGCAGAGCTGTTGCGCGCAGGCCTTGCGGCATCTTGCTCGAGGCCGGTGTCGGCGATCCCTGCAGATGCTTCGATGCTGAACAAGCGGAGGCGAATTGCTGAGAGGTTCCGTACCGGCGAATGGGGAACGGATCTTTCGGGCTTTGAGGAAGGCCGGGTAGCCGATCGCGACGCGGCCGAGAAGCGAGAGCGAGCCTGGAGACGTTGACCAGCCTCAAGGAGATCGGGACGAGCGACAGCCAGCCGCTGCCGATCGTAGCAGATCGAGCATCGGTTCGACTCACCTTGGCCCCGCCGTGTTGAACCCGGCCACCATCTCCTCGACGCTGACACGGAGCGCCCAGGCGATGGCGACGATGCCCTCCAGGTTCGGGGCCTTCAGTCCGCGCTCCATCTCGCCGATGAAGCTCGCGCTCATCTTCGTTAGCGCGCCGAGCTGTTTCTGTGTGAGTCCGTGCCGCGTACGGAGGCGTTGGAGATTCGAGCCGAAGACCTGCGCTATCGATGTCATCGTAGCCTCCTATCCTGTTGCACGCTTCCGCGTGGACGCGACAAGACAAATCGATCGTCGAACACATTTTAGCGTGGATGGAGAGCGATTCAGCCTTGACGCGAAAGGCGGCCAGTCATCGCCGAAGAGACTTTAGCGTTGGTGAAGAGCACTTTAGCGTTGATGGGGAGGGTCTGAAGACTTCATCGGAAAGCATTTTACCCTCTCGAAACAGTCTTAAGCATTGACGAAGAGCACTTTAGCCTGAGCGATGTCGATTCGCGCACCAGGCAAGCAACGCTTAAGCGCGAGTTAGCAACGCTTAAGCGTGCATTGGCAGGTAGGTCATGCCCGTGAGGCAGGCTGAATGTCCTCCCGATGAACGCTTAAGTGCTGACGAAGAAGTCCAAAGTGTGGATGGTGAATCTCAACTTGGTCACGCGGAGGCGCGGAGACGCGGAGAAGAAGCTGCGAGCACCTTCGCGCCTCCGCGCGCCTCAGCGTGATCGAAGCCAATCCCAGCTCTGAGAGGGCGTTGGGCGTGACATTGCTGGCCTCAGCGATTGCGGCGTCCCGCCGACCCGGCAAGACTCCGAACATTCGCTGGTAACCACTCGGCGGCGAGCCCCTTCGCTCCGCTCAGGGCAGGCTCTGCCGAGCCAGCCAGCGAGGACGCCAGCGCTCCGATCGCGAGCACCCTTACTCCTCGATCGCGCGCAGGAGCGCCACCAGCTTCCTCCGCATCGGTCCCATCAGCGGTAGCGATGCGATCTGAATCAGCCGGACGATCAGGTCGAGGGTGCCGTCGACGAGGAGCTTCGTCCGGCGCTGGCCTTTGGACTGGTCGTACATCCAGAAGAGGATCACAGCCATCTGGTACATCCAGAGGAGCGTTGGGAGGTCGTCGTGGAGATCCTTCGGGATCTTCGTGGTGGATCCGTCCAGCGCCGTCCGGAACGTTCCGATGCTCTCGTCGCGCATGGCCTGCGTTTCCTGGCCGAACGGGGAGAGAGGATGAAGCGGATCGATGCCGATGCGCACGATGCCGACCAGGAGGCGGCGGTGCTGCGCGAACTGCTCGAACGTCATGTCGATCACGGCCCGCAGCCGTTTGCGCAGATCCTTCGAGCGCTCGATGGCCGGCGGCAGCAGCGTGCGTGCCTCCTCGGCCGTCCGGGTGTAGAAGGCCATCACCAGCTCTTCCTTCGACCGGAAGTAGTAGTAGGCGGCCCCGGTGGCCACGCCGGCGTCGGCGGCGATGTCGCGCATCGTCGTCTCGTCGAAGCCTTTCTCGCGAAAGAGAGTCAGGGCGGCGTCGACGATGCGCTCGCGGGTTTCTTCCGCTTTCGGTGTGGTGGTCTCGCGACGGCTCACGGTTCGCGTCAGTGTACTTCGCAACGCTCGGCGGGTTGCCGCGTCACCACGTTCCGCCTCCGGCCGCTCGTGCCGGAGCGGCGACGGAGGTCGTCGTGACCATGGCTTCGTCGCACAAGTCGCGTGCTGCTTCCGGCCAGGAGGGATAGGCGAACTCGAATCCACGCTGGAGAAGGCGCGCCGGAACGACCCGGCGGCTCTTCAGAATGAGCTCCGTCTCGCTGCGCAGAGCCCAGGCGCCGAGGGCCAGCATCCAGCGCGTGGCGGGAAGCCCGATGGGTACGCCGCAGGCCTCGCGAAGCGCGCGCATGAAATCCGCGTTCGGCAGCGGCTCCGGCGCGGCGAGGTTGACGATGCCGCAGATATCGTCGCGGCCGATGAGGAAATCGACGGCACGGACGAAGTCGAGGTGATGGATCCAGGACATGTACTGCCGTCCGCTGGCGGCGCGACCACCCAGGCCGAGGCGGACGAGGCGCCTCAGAGTGGCGAAGGTGCCATTCAACTGCGGCGCCATCACCATGGCCGTTCGCAGAATCACGCGCCGCGTGCGGGGGAGCGCGGCGGAGTTGACCTCCGCCTCCCACTGCTTCGCCACATCGGTGCTGAATCGCCACGACTCCGGCGCATCCGGCTCGCTGCCGCCGATGACGCCTGTGAATTCGTCGTTCGCGGCGTCGGTGCGATGCGCGTAGATCGTGGCCGTGCTCATCTGCAGCCACACCCGCGGCGGATTCGCGGCCACGGCGATGGCCTTGCGAATGACGCGCGTCGAGTCGATGCGCGACCGAAGGATCTCCTGGCGATGCGTATCGCTGTAGCGGCAATTCACGCTTCGCCCAGCCAGATTGATGACGGCGTCCGCTCCGCTGATCTCGCCGGCCCAGACGTCGAGGGAACGTCCATCCCACTCGACCACGCGCCACGGCGCAAGGGCGGGATGCCGGCTGAGCACGACGACTTCGACTCCGCCCTGGTGAAACCGGCGAGCGAGCAATGTTCCGAGGAGCCCCGAACCACCGGCGATGACGACTTTGGATGCGTTCATGTGTTCCTCCTGTCAATGTGATTTGAACACGTTCAAGTGCAATGTAAGCTCGGCAGACAGCCACGTCAAGCACTTTCTTGAACATGTTCAGTCTTGACAATCGGATCGCCAGGAACAATAATTTGAACATGTTCAAGTCAGAGAATCTGATCCTCCTCGCCGGCGTCGGGCAGCTTTGTGTCGTCCTCTGCAGTCTGGCCATCCCAAGGCTTCTCGACTGGCCTGGCCAGCTCCGTCGCCTCGAGCCGCTGACTCGACAGGTCTTCTGGACGTATGCCGGCTATATCCTGGCCACGAATCTTTTCTTCGCCACGGTCTCGATGTTCGCTTCGCGGCCGCTGGCCGGCCACTCACCGCTGGCGGCGGCACTGACGACGTTCATGGCGCTGTACTGGGGGGGCCGGCTGGCGATTCAGTTTCTCTTCTTCCATCGAAGCGGGGCGGCAGACACGCTCCTCTTCCGGGCCGCCGAGGTTCTGTACGTGGGTGGTTTCCTCTTTTTCACAGCGGTCTATGGATACGCGGCGCTGGTGAACTGGCGATGACGGCATACACGCCGTCGAGCCTTCTCACGGTTCTAGAGGTAGTGGGACTTCTCGTAGTCATTCTCATGTGCGGGTTCGCTATTGCGCGCATCCGGCCGGCTCGCACCGGACGCATGGCCGCGTGGACGTTGGCGGTCGCGGCGGTCGCCATCGCCGCATGGCTCTGCACGAACGAGCCCGCTGGGATTCGAATGGTCGCCATCGTCCTGGCGCTCCTCTACGCGATGAAGGCGATCGCGGCGGTGGAAGCGTGTGCGCGGGGCGAGACGCCGCTCTCGTTCGTGGCCTGGATCTGCTTCGCTGCAGGCTGGTTCGGGATGCGGCCGTCGTTGTTTCACTCGGTCGGTGGCCGTCCTTTGCCGGGATTCCTGCCGCTCATCCGCACCGGCGTCGCTCGGATCGTCCCGGGAACGATCCTCGTGATGGCGTCATGGAGCGTCTGGCGTTCTCCGTTGAGCGGGGGCCACGAGTCTTGGCTTCGACTCGTCCTGACCGTTCCACTGATGGTTGGCCTCAGCCTGATGTTCCACTTCGGGCTGTTCAATGTGGTCACCGGCTTGTGGCGTGCGGTGGGTGTCGATGCGGATCCTCTCTTTCGGGCGCCGTTCGTCTCGAAGACCCTCGCGGAGTTCTGGTCGCGGCGATGGAACATCGGTTTCTCGGAGATGACTTCACTCGCGGTCTATCACCCGCTGCGGCGGAAGCTGGGAGCGCCGTTGGCCGTGATGGTCTCCTTTGGATGTTCAGGAGTCCTGCACGAGATCGCCATCAGCCTGCCGGTGAACGCCGGCTTTGGTCTTCCGCTTCTCTACTTCCTGATCCAGGGGGCGTCGATGCTCGTGCAACGCCGCGTCGGACGCTCGCGCCTTTGGACGATGGCCACGCTCATCCTTCCGTTGCCGCTGCTGTTTCATGCGCCATTCCTCAATGGTGTCGTCTGGCCGCTGATTGGGATGGGGAACTGATCGGCGCGGCCGCCCGGGCGAACAGAACACGTAGGCGGCGCGTCGCGCACGACAGCTCGCGGTCTCGATTGTTTCGGGTTCTCGCGGTCAACTTGACGGATGTCTCGTTGACATCGTCAGATGTCCCGTTGACATCGCCGGATGTCCCGTTGACATCGTCAGATGTCCCGTTGACATCGCCGGATGTCCCGTTGACATCGCCGGATGTCCCGTTGACATCGCCGGATGTCCCGTTGACATCGCCGGATGTCCCGTTGACATCGCCGGATGTTCCGTTGACATCGCCGGATGTCCCGTTGACATCGCCCGATGTCTCGTTGACGTCCCCCGATGTCTCGTTGACATCCCCGGATGTCTCGTTGACATCCCCGGACGTCTCGTTGACGTCCCTGGATGTCTCGGCTGACATGGCCGGATGTCTCGTTAACGTCCCTGGATGTCTCGGCTGACATGGCCGGATGTCTCGTTAACGTCCCTGGATGTCTCGGCTGACATGGCCGAATGTCTCGTTAACGTCCTCCGATGTCTCGTTGACATGGCCGGATGTCTCGTTAACGTCCTCCGATGTCTCGTTGACATGGCCGGATGTCTCGTTGACATCCCCCGATGTCTCGTTGACATCAACTGTCATCAAAAGAGGACAACAACTGCCGGTCACAACCGACAACTGACAACCGACAACCGATCGGCTCGATGAGCTGAAGCCTGTGCTGGTCGACCTCGGCAAGCGCCACGCGCGCTACCACGTCAGCATCGACCAATACGCCGCCGTCGAAGCCTGCCTGCTCCACACGATCAGCACGATCATGGGCCCCGAATCAACCTCGACGTCAAGCTCGCCTGGACCAGGATCTACAACTTCATCGCCGAGACGATGATCGAGGCTCAGCTCAGCGAGCGAGGGGCCGGTTAGGCCAGCACGGCTCTTGCCGCGCTGGCCAATGGTTCAGCGAGCGGCCGGCGCCTGGGGAGTGGAAGCGCTGGAGACGTTGCCGGCGGCAGGCGTACTCGGGTTGTTCACCGGTGTCCGAAGAGAATTGTTCGACGGAGGCGGCATGTACGGTGGCGCGGTGCTCGGCGGCTTGCTGTAACCCCCGCCGCCGCATGCGATCAGGCCGATGGAGAGTGTCCCGCAAGCTACCAGAGAGAGAAACAGACTACTTCGTTTGCGATTCATGATTACCTCCAAGCTTTACGAGAGGAACGCGTTGTACGCTCCTGCCAGTAATTATTCAAAGTTTGTACCTGGTTTATTTGCACTAAATAACAGATGAGGTTGTCGATTTGCGTACAATCCGCCGGAGTGGCGTGGGCAACTGAACAGACCGAACTCGGCCGCATCGTCGTCCCGCCGTCACTGCCGGATGGGCTCGCCCTCTTCTATACGACGATCGATTGGGACGGGCGCCTCGACCAGGAGGCTGCCGCGCGACTGACGCGCATCGTGCGCGATCGCTTCGGTGTCGATTCCTCGCTCTCGACCTGCACGCAGGTTCACGGCAAGCGCGTCGTGCGAGCGTCGCGCGATACGCGCTGGCGTGAATGCGACTCGTGCGACGCGCTCTGGTCGTCAGCCGCGGGCACAGCCCTCGGCATCAAGATCGCGGACTGTCTCCCGGTCACGATCGCCGATACCGATCACGGAGTCATCGCCAACGTCCACTCGGGGTGGCGCGGCGCGGTGCAGAGGATCACCGCCGAGACGTTGGACATCCTCGGGGAGGAGACGCCGTTCGAAACCACGGCGGCCCAGGCATGGCTCGGGCCGTCGATCCGCGTCTGTTGTTTCGAAGTAGGGGAGGAGGTCGTCAGCGCCTTCCGCGCGTCATATGACGACGCAGACGTGTTCGTCGATCGCAGCATGGCCAAACCGCACATCGACATTGCCGCGCTGACAACGGCTCTGCTCGTCGAACGCGGCTTCGCGCCGCACACGATTCACGACTCCGGCCTCTGCACGCGCTGCGAAGGGTCGATCTTCCACTCCTACCGCCGCGATGCCGCACGAGAGCGAAGTGGACGCAACCTTGCAATTGTCGCTCGGTGACTAATCCACTCATTCCATGGCCACCTTCAACGAACGTCTTCCAAGCCGTCGCACTGTTTTTAAGGCGATCTCCATCTCGGTCGTGGTCATCTTCGTAGCGATCGCGCTTCTGACGCTGTACGTCTACAAACAGTCGGTCGGGAAGTTCGAGATCCGGCGGTTGTCGCTGCCGACGCGCATCTTCACCGACTTCACTCCGCTTCGCGGCGGCGTCGTACTGAGTCCCGACGATCTCGTCGAGAAGCTCAACCGCCTCGGCTATCGTCAGGCGGCCGCTCTCTCCCAGGCCGGCGACTATGTTCCCGGCCGCGACCAGATCGACATCTATACGCGTTCGTTCACTCATCCAACCGGGCAATACCCCGCGCAACCAGTGCGTATCGCATTTCACAACGGCGCGACCGCCTCGGTGGTATCGCTGCGCGGAGCCTCGCCGATTGACAACGCGGCGCTCGAGCCTGAGCTGCTGACGTCGATCCTCAGCGACCAGCTCGAGAACCGTCGCCCCGTCACGCTGGATCAGGTGCCGAAGGTTCTGCAGGACGCCGTCGTCGCCACTGAGGACGTGCGCTTCTGGCATCACCCGGGCGTCGATCCGATCGGCCTGCTTCGTGCGCTCTTCCGCAATGTCAGGAAGGGTAAGGTCGCGGAGGGCGGCTCGACACTTACGCAGCAACTTGTGAAGAACTACTACCTGACGAGCGAGAGGACGTACAAACGAAAAGTGACCGAAGTGTTCATGGCGGTGATCCTCGACGCGAAGTATTCGAAGCGCGAGATCCTCGAGGCGTACCTGAACGACATATACCTCGGCCGCAATCGTTCGATCTCGATCCTCGGCGTCGGCGAAGCCTCGCGCTTCTACTTCGGCAAGCCGGTTTCCGAGATCACTCTTCCCGAGGCCGCGCTGCTCGCCGGCATGATAGCGAGCCCGAACAACTACTCGCCGTTCTCGCATCCCGATATGGCGCTCCAGCGCCGCGGCATTGTCCTGGGTCTGATGCTCGAGCAGAAGAAGATCACGCGCCCGGAGTACGACGCGGCCATGGCCGCGGCGCTGCCTCCGCGGCCGTTCCGGCAGCGCAGCGGCCTATCGTCGATCCCGTACTACGTCGACCGCGTATTGCAGGAGATGGCCCGCGACTACGGCATCAAAGACGTCAAGGGACGCGGACTGCAGATCTATACTGCCATCGATCTCAACGCCCAGGACACGGCCGCGCGGACGATCGAGGCCGGCCTGTCGACTCTGGAGAAGGGGAGCAGGCGGCTGCGACGCCCCGAGAGCCCGCTCCAGGGCGCGATCATCGACGTCGATGTCCCCACCGGCGAGATCCGGGCGCTGATCGGCGGCAGGAACTACGACAGCAATCAGTTCAATCGCGCTCTCAATGCCAAACGGCAGATCGGATCGCTCGTCAAGCCGTTCGTCTATGCCACGGCATTCGAGCCCAGCCTTTCGAATCAGAACATCACGCCGGCGACGCTGGTCAGCGACACGCGATTCATCCTCAAGCGCCACCTCGCGGAAGACTGGTCGCCGCGCAACTACGAGGATGTCTATCATCAGACTGTCACCGTTGCCGAGGCGCTCGAGCTGTCACTCAACTCGGCATCGGTACGGATCGGTCTCGCCTGCGGGCTCGAACCGATCGCCCGCACCGCGCACACGCTCGGCATCGTCTCGGACATCGATACCAGGAATCCGTCCATGCTCCTCGGTGCCATTGATCTGGCGCCGATCGAGATGGCAGATGCCTATGCCACCATCGCCCGCGTCGGCTCGCGCCTTCCGCTGCACGCGGTCAAGTTCGTGACCGACGACCGCAATCGCATCCTCTCCGCGGGTGATGAGGTCAAGCCGGTGCAGGTGTTTCCGGCGCGCGACATCTACATCCTCCTCAATGTGATGAAGGGCGTCGTCGATCGTGGCACCGCCGGCGGCGCGCGCTCGATGGGGTTCCGCCTCTCCGCCGCCGGAAAGACCGGCACGACCAACGACAAGCGCGACGCCTGGTTCATCGGCTTCACCCCGAAGACGCTGACGCTGACGTGGCTCGGATTCGACGACAACGTGCCGACCGGTCTCTCAGGCGGTACGGGCGCGGTGCCGATCTGGACGCGTTTCATGCAGGCCGTGACCGTGGGTCAGCCCAACACAGACTTCGCCATGCCCGAGGGCATCACCATGACTCCGATCGATGAGACCAGCGGCGGACTGGCCGTACCGACCTGCCCCCCGGGCTCGGTGGTCATAGAGGCCTTCAAGACCGGAACGCAACCGATGGTCCCCTGTCCGCTTCACAGCCCGCAGCCGGTGGCGCCGCCGGCGCTCGACCAGTTCGGCAATCCGATCGCCCTCGACACCGCTGGCATGCCGGTCGCCCCCGAGGCCGTGACCGGGACGCAGCCGCTCCCGCCAATCACTCCTGAACCTGCCGGCACTACGTTGACTGGCGGATTCTTCAGGACTGAGACCGGCGCTCCGCCGCCGACGACCACCACCGGGCAACCACCTCCGCCGACCAACACCAGCACGTCACCGCCACCGCAGTAGAATCACGGTGTGGGATTGGCGGTATTGGCTGTCGATGTGGCGAACGTGGCGAGGCCGGATGACACACGGTGCATTGAGCTTCTGATCGACTCGGGCGCGGTTTACAGCGTCGTGCCGTCAGCGATCCTTGACGAGCTCGGCGTGCAGCCACTCAAGACCCAGGACTTCTGTCTCGCTGACGGTTCCAAGATCTCCCGTCGGAAAGGTGTTGCCCTCTTTCGTTACAAGGATCTCATCGGCGGCGCGGATGTGATCTTTGGAGAGCCTGGTGACAGTTCTCTCCTGGGAGCCTTCACGCTCGAAGCTCTGGGCCTCGCACTCGATCCCCTTCGACGCGAGCTTCACCCGTTGCCGATGATCCTGGCAGGCTGGCGCAGCGAGTCGTCGTCGACGGAACGTTAGGCGCGGTCTCGAGGTCGCGCAGTTTCGCGGTGGTCGAGGGGGCGCGCAGCGCGAGACCGCGCGACCCCGAACCGCGCTACTCCGCTACCCCGAGGCCCCCAAACCCGCCATTCCACTCCCTCCCGGCAGCCTCCCAAAGGCTCCTTCCACAACTTTTTTTGCTTCGGAGGGTAGGGAACGCCGCCTTTCCGTCACTCCTCTGGTAGGAGACGTTGATTAAGTGATGGGCAAGCCTGCCGCGAACGGTGCAGTTGAACGCGTCCGGACGGTTGAATGGAGACCGGTTTCCGGGACCGTGCCGTGCAGGGATCGGCGTCGGAAGAGAGCTGCGGCGTGGCCGCAGGTAGTTTATTTTTCTGGAAGATCCGCGAAGTGCGCGCGCTTGTGGTGGGCGACCGTGACGAACGATCAGTCCGAGGTTTCGACCGCACATCCCCTTGAGGTGCTCTACCGCGAGCACGAGGGATTGCTTCGCTCAATCGCCCAATACCGGTACCGGGTCCCCGCCTGCGACGCGGAGGGGCTCGTCCATGACATTTTTGCCTCGTTCCTGGAGCGCCAGCCCGAGGCCTACGACGTCAAGGCCTTCCTGGTCGGCTCGATCAACAACGCCTGCAAGCACTACTGGCGGAAGCGGCAGCACGAAGAGCCGCTCCTGCCTCACCATGAGTTGACGCCCAGCGATGATGAGGCGGCGAAGCTGGAGCGCTGGGCGCTTCGGCTTAGCCTCGGCGCCACGCTGGCGCGACTAGGCGGCAAGTGCAGCGAGACGCTGCGCCGCTATTACCTCCGCGACGAGAGCGCGGAATCGATTGCTCAGGAGCTCGACACCTCTCCGGCATACATATGGCAACTCTTGTCATCGTGCCGGAAGCGCGCGCGCCAGATCTATTGCTCAATCACCCGGTCAGGATCATGAGTCACTACACGGAAGACGAGCTGTCCGCTTACGCCCTGCGCCCCGAGGCCATCCCCGACCGGGAAACGGTCGAGCAGCACGTTGCTGCCTGTGGTGAGTGCCGGGACGCCCTCGACGTCATCGAAGCCTTCGACATCGCCCTTCGCGATCCGCTGCCGTGGGAAGTGGCCGGGTCGATGCCGGTCCGCCGCGAAGTGCCGCGCCAGCTGCTCGATCAGGCCCGCGCGCTAGCCGCCGCGGACGCCCACGCCAGCGCGCTGGTCATGCCGCTGGTCGACTCCGCGATCCGCTTCCGCGAAGCGCGCATCGACGATGATCCCCGCTTCTTCACCCTGGCCGTGATTCGTCAGCTCTGCAAGGTCGCGAACGGCATGCACGAGCGCCAGCCCCAGTTCGGCCTCGTCCTCGCCGACACGGCCCTGAGCATCGGCGGAAAGCTTCCCGAGGCGTTACAGGCAAAGTCAGCGTGGTATGTCGGTACGGCCTGGAAGGAGCGCGCCAACGCCCTTCGCTACCTCGGCCGGTTCAGGGAGGCGGAGAAGGCGCTCGACCGCGCCGAGGCTGCGTTCGAGAGTGACGATCACGTGGAGCCGTTCGACCTGGCAGTCGTGGCGTACGTGCGGGCGACGGTTTGCTGCGAAATGGAGCGGTTCGATGAGGTCATCGCCTTCGCGCGTTCCGCATCCGCGACCTTTCACGTCTACGGAGATACGCGGCGGTACCTCTCCGCTCTCATGGCGGAAGCGGTCGGCTACTACAGCGTCCGACGCTATCGAGAAGCTACGCCGCTGTTTGAGCGCGTTGCCACCCTCGGGCGTTCGGCCGGGGAGACTGGCATTCTCGCGCGCGCCCTTGCGAACGCGGCGAACTGCTATGCACGGCTTCACGAGTACGACAAAGCTGGCGCGTACTACGCCGATGCCATCGCTGTGATCGATGAGCTTGACCTTCCGACGGAAAGCGCGCGTCTGCTCTGGACCAGGGCCGAGCTGAAGGTCGAGCAGGGAGACTACGAGGAAGGACTGGCCGGTCTGGAGCACTCCCGCGTGCTGCTCAATCAACTCGGGATGGCAAACGACTCCGCTCTGGCCACTCTCGATCTCGTGGCTGGCCTACTTGCCGCCGGGCAACCCGAGCGTGTCCCCGAGCTCTGCCGTGCCATCTCGGTGACCTTCTCCTCAGAAGGGATGATGCGAAGCGCGAAAAAGGCCCTTGCTTACCTCAGAGAGGCAGTCACATCGGGCGAGGCGACGCCGGAAGCTGTCCGTCACGTTCGCGCCTTCCTGGACCGTCTCCCCGGGCACCCGCACGAAGAATTTCAGCAGATCCAATAAAAAGTACTCAGGAATCCGTTCGCCGCGTCACTCTATTGACAGGGCGCCCTTCTTGATCCGGTCATTGCACCGATACGAGGAGGGTTTATGCGGAGTCTTGTTCGGAAGTACATTCTTGGTGTTTCGTTGGTTGCGGTCCTGTCGATGATGACCCCGGCGATGGCCGCGGTGCGCGGTCACAGCGTTCCTGGCGACTGGATGTCGCGCCTCAGGAGTTTCATCGGCCACATTCTCGACACCACCCCAGGCGAATGGACGTTACCGCCCGGCTAAGTGCCCGAGGCTGTCGAGCTGGCGTTGCAACGCTCCATTGAAGGAGGGAGCGGATGCTTCGCCGCGACGATCGTGCCTTGTTGTGCCTCGCTGCGCTGAGCCGTTGATCGAACATATGCGGTGAAGTGCCGGAACCGAGCGCTCGCAGCCGGGATCGAATGCATTCCCGCCGAGGCGGTCGACATCGTTCGCTGGTCGGTTCGAGCGAACGACTGAGGTTCGCGTCAAAGTACGGGACGGAAATCGTCACGACGGCGGATCTTTCGCCAGGTTGTGATCATTCGCTGGCATCTGCGCTCAGCCAGGGTTATCATTCCCGGCGGAGCGGTGACCACGGGTCCAGATTCCGGCTGACTGAGATCTTTGTGCCGGGGCGTCAGGACGCTCTCAGAGCCTTTGAATCCCGTTTTCGGGAGCGCCAATCTCAATTGTCGGCACCGCTCCTTTAACTTCTCTGCCTCCTCGGTGCGGTATTCTTCATCTTCCGATGAGCGACACCACCGCGAAGTCCTGGGCGGTCCTTTTTGCGCGGCTCGTTCTCGGCTTAATCTTCTTCATGGCAGGCGTCTGGAAGGTCTTCGGGCTCGGGCCGGTCGGTCATGTCCAGCGCTTCTTCCTTCCGTTCCAGCACACTTTTCTGCCGGTGTGGTCGCTATGGGCCGTCGGGATCACCATTCCGTTCATCGAGCTCATCGCCGGCGGCCTGGTGATCGTCGGCTTGAAAACGAGGTACGCGCTCGTGGCCCTCGGCGTGGTGCTGGCGATCGTGACCTTCGGTCATCTTCTCGAGCAGCCGCTCTACGCATTTCACGAACACGTCATTCCCCGGCTCGCTCTCGTTTTGTTCGTGTTTTTCATGCCGCAGGAGGTCGATCGATTCTCGCTCGATCACCTTCTGAAACGGCGGAGCGGGACGCAAACCGCGTAGAATCCTGAGAACGATGCGCATCCTCGCGGACGTAGCCCTTGTCGTCGTTGCGCTACTGCACCTCGGCTTTCTCGTTCTGGAGATGTTCCTCTGGACGAAGCCGTTCGGTCTGCGAACCTTTCGTCTCACGCCGGAGATCGCCCAGGCTTCGGCCGGCCTGGCGGCCAATCAGGGCCTCTACAACGGCTTCCTGGCGGCAGGACTCATCTGGGGCGTGCTCGGCGGCGACGGCGCACACGCCATCCGGCTCTTCTTTCTCGGCTGCGTGATCGTGGCCGGAATCTTCGGCGGCCTCACCGCCAAGCGCTCCATCATCTACATGCAAGCCCTTCCCGGACTCCTGGCCCTTCTCGCGGTGCTCGTCGCTCACCGAGTGGCTTCGTAGAGTAAGCCTCGATCATGGAACTTCTCCTCTGGCGCTGGAGCACCACCGCGCAGATCACATCAGAGCTGATGATCGCGGTGTTTTTCGTCGTGCTGGCGCGATCGGTTCGCCGTGTGGAGATGCGGCCATGGGTTCTGGCCTGGATCGCCAATCTGGCCGCGCTTCTCGTGACCATCATTTTCTGGTTTGCGCAGCCGAGCTCCCCATTCGCGTTCATCGTCCTGCGTGGAAGCTACTTCTTCTGGAAGACGATGTTCGTGGTGCTGCTGGTGGCAGGGGCGCTGAGTTTTGTGCGACGGAGGCCGAGCGTCACGCTCAGTCGCATCGTCCTCGCGTGCGTGATCGCGTATTCGATCATTGCCGCGTTCGTGCTCAACACCATCGACAAGATCGGCGTCGCCGAGTCGGCGGTCATGGGACTCATCCTCGGTGCCTGCGCGGTCCTTCTTCTTTTGAAGCGGGCTCCGGGCGCGGGATGGCTGACCGCGGGAATCTCGATCCGCGCCATGCTGGCTGTCGTCGAGACCATCGCGCACGGAGCGCGAATCGTTCCCATACGCAGATTGCCGGAATCGACTGTCGGCATCTTTGTAGCCTCCTATTCATCATTCGATACCGGCGCGGAATGGGTCATCGCCCTCGGGTGCGTGCTCATTCTCTACAGGACGATCCAGCAGGAGCTTCTGCAATCGAATCTCGACCTGAGGGCCGCGCAGGACGTGCTTCAGGAACTCGTGGACCGCGATCCGCTGACCGGGCTCTCCAACCGGCGCGCGCTCCCCGAGGTGCTCCGAAACGTCTTCGACACCGGCGCCACCATCCTGTTCTTCGATCTCAACGACTTCAAGGGGATCAACGACTCGTACGGCCACCAGATGGGTGATGAGCATCTGAAGCGATTCGCGCGCATCCTGCAGGCCAGCTTCCGGCCGAACGATCACGTGATCCGCTACGCCGGCGACGAATTCGTGGTCGTCGCTCAATCCGATGATCCGTCGCAACTGCTCGACCGTGTGGAGCGTCTGCGGGAACGCTTGAAGTTCGAGCGCGCGGACGGGCCGCCCATCAAATTCTCCGTCGGTCACGCCTATCTATCGGCGAACGGCGACGCCGAGGCTGCCCTCCGGGCGGCTGATGAGGCGATGTATAAAGAGAAGAGCGCGAGTGGCGGAAGACTGCGCTCAGTCTGAGGTGGCGCGGCCGGAGCGCTGGCGTCCCGCCGGCTGGCTCGGCGGCGTCCTCGCCGCCGCGACGGCAGCGGCTGCGGGTTCTTGATGACGCGTATGTGGCCGGGCCTTGCGCAACCAGCGCTGCCGGCCGTGCCCGCTAATGATGTGCCGCTCGGCGGCGCGGGACACCTGGTGGTTCAGGGTAATAGACCATCACATACAGATCGTTGCCCACCACATCCGTCCCCGTGAAGCCGTTGCCAAAGGAGAAGCTCCACCCGAAGCCGGGGGCTGGTGGAGCACTCTGACAGAGGATCTGGCTACCCACCGCCGCGGTGCAGGACCAGTAGAGATATGGCTGAATGTTGTTGAAGGGGCCGACCTTGATATTCGGCGTCGGGACAGCGGGAGCTCCCTGGCTCAGCCCGAGCTGGCTGTAGAACAGATGTCCCATCGGACTTCCGGTGCAGCCAAAGCCGAAGTTCTGAAGGTTGCAGGTTGCGTCGATCGATGCGGTCGGAGGCAATTGCCAGTTCGTCTGACCGAGGTAGTGGACGGCGTTCATGCCCCTGATCCAATTCTCCGCCGTCGTGTGGGACATGGAACCGTCGGGATTGATGCAAAGAGTGCCGTCCCCGTTGACGCACTGGGCGCCGAACGTTTCGGTTTTCGCCAAGTCTGCGTTCGTCAGCCACGTGACATCGGCACCCGGATCGTAAGCGGTCTGCCCGTCGGCGCTGACTTGCAGCCCGTTTCCCGTCGCCGGCGGAGTGCCGGGGAGCTTGCCCGGGATCATCGCCATCGCATAGATGTAGTGTTTATCGACATTCGAGCCCTCCCATCCGGTGTCGAACGAGAAGGTGAGAAACCCCTTGGATGAATCGGCGTTGCTGGTGTCGGACCAGTAGAGATACGGCTGAAAATTCGAGAAGGGGCCGGCTGAGGCATTGGGGATCGGCACTGCCGTGTTGGGGAACAGGAGGCCCAACGACTCGTAATACAGCGACCCCATCGCGCTGTTCGTGCAACCCTTCCCGAAGGAGTCACCATTCGGTCCGGTCGAGCCGCACGTCGGATCGGTCACCGGCGTGGCCGGGAGCTGCCAGTTGTTGTGTCCCAGGTAGCCGGCGCCTCCGTTCATGGCATTCAGGGCAGCGACCCACTGAAGTGCGGTCGGATAATCCATCGACCCGTTCGGCGTGATCTTGGCGACCCCGAACCTCCCTGCGGCTGTCCCCGCCAGGTTGGCGTTCGTCAGCCACGTCACGTGCAGGACGGTGTCGTGGACCGTCAACCCGTCCGCGCCGGGGATCAGCTCGGCATGAGCACTGGGTACCGCCGGAACACTGGATGCCAGGGCCAACAACAAAACTGCAATCAAGGGGAGTTTCATCGGCTTCGCCGCCGGAGTGGCACATCGCCAACGGGGATGCCTGGGGGGCAGAGCTTCGGTCATCTGAGTCCTCGGCCTGAGCGCTCGCGCGCTGCACGAATCGTAGATCAGATGGCGCCGATCCTCACTCGTTTACAAGCCGAGGCGCTACTGCGCCCTGCGAGCCGCACCCCCAGTCAACCATCGACCGTCCTACTGCTTGATCAGCGTGCCCACCGTGATGTGCGGCCAATCGATCCCGAAAAAATGGAGAATGATCTTCTGCGAGTACTGGAGTTGCATGAAGGGTGTGCCGCCCGGCTGTTCCACCGTCTCGATCCAGAAGGTCGCGTCAAGCTTCGTCGCCTTCGCATTAACCGTGACGAAGGGGATGTTGAAGATGCCGCTGTCCACCGCCGTCGAGCTGACCTGGAGCACGACTGTGCTCCTGATGGTCTGCCCCTTGATCGCGTCCGTGAGTGCCGCGTTCGGATTCTGGATGTCGAAGCCCGGTGGCAGAGGCGTCGTGCGATAGGGCTCCAGATACGTGTGGGTAACACCCTTACCTGTAGGCGTCGGGTCCACGGAGGGGATCACCGGTGCCCCCTGCACCGTGGAGCCGAGGCCCTGTGCGAGCACCGAGTCTCCGTGTGGAATCGTGGCCATCCGGACGATCGTGTTCGGGTTCTGAGGAAGGTGCGTTTCGGGAACGTTAGATCCAGATTCCCGGCTCGATGTGCAGAGCCGCACTGGTCTGGCTGTCGCTGACCTGCTGCAGGTAGGTCAGCCCGTGGACGAAAATATCGGCCTGCTCGGAGCCGCGGTTCGGAACGGCACCTCCGATCGGGGTGAACGTCAGATGATCGTTCGTCGCGTTGAGGATCAGACGGAACAGGTTGGTCTGGGCGGGGACGGCGATCAGGTTGTATCCGTGGCCAACCCATGTTCCGGCCAACCCCGCGAGTGGACCGAGATCCGATAGAACGATGGGCGCAGGGGCGCTTGCCCGAAGGTCGAGTGAAGTGGTGGTCATGGCGTCTCTCTCCTGGTACGTAGACGAAGTCAGCCGGGTGAATGTGATCCTCTTCCTGAACGAGGAGGACTGAAGTCACTCTCGGCGCGCCCATCATCAGAATCGCCTCAGGCAGGGAATGCCTCTCACCATCAGCAGGTTAAGCGCCCTTGACCGTGGAAGTTACCTCGCAGTATCGTCCGCGAGCCCACCATCCCGGCGCATTCGTCTAGGGGTCCAGGACGCCGCCCTCTCACGGCGGTAACACGGGTTCAAATCCCGTATGCGCTACCAACCTCCAGCTAAGTCTTTGAGCCACAAAGCTCGATTTCTGCTCGACTTCCGCTGAGTCGCGATTCGAGCGCGATACGGACGCGAGTTGGGCACATTTTTTCGAGAAGGGACGCGAACACGTCGATGAGGGTGCGTATTGTCGGGGAGCGAGTACATCGGGGCACCTCCCCTTCTGAATGCGATGCCTGTGAGCTTGGCTGAGCTCGATTCCCGAACCTCCGGTCGCGGAGGGTCTGGTGACTTCCGAGCATGTCTGTGGGTCTCCGGGAACGGAGGTGCTTATGGACAAAATGAATGTGGCTGTGAAAAACGCAGTCGGTTGCCTCAAGCGGTGGAACTTCACGATTGTCTTGATCTTGTCGCTTCTCCACGTTGGGCTGGCCTACATTCATGTTCGGGATTCGGGTTGAGTCAATCACGATGCGCTCCTACGCGCAAAGCCTCAGCGTGGCGGTGTCCACGGCGTCGAGAACTTGAATCCGCTGCCTTCCCGGTCGCCGCCCGACGATGGACACTTCTGAAGGTGCCTAAGTGACCGAAAACGCAGCGACTTTACCAATGCTTATCACGGTTATTGTTACCGCGTGGTACCGAGCGATTTCCTACTCCGTCTTCCAGCGTCCGCAACCCGCAGCCTCCCCGGAATCCGAGTGCTAGCATCTGTCGTCGTGGGCCACGCCGAGGATGCAAACAGGTTTGTGGGCCGCACGCTCCGTCATGAAGAGAGTCATAGCGGTCGTTCTGGCTCTCGTCGTTCTCGCGCTGGCAGCGTCTCTATTCGCCGGCTGGGTGCTCACACGGCCTGTTCAGACGAGCGTCGGTAAGGCGCCGGCAGAGCTGAACGCGGAGGCGGCCACTTTTCCCAGCGAATCAGGAGCGACAGTTCACGGTTGGTGGTGTCCCGTCGCGGGGAGCGAAGGGGCGGTGCTCCTTCTTCCGGGTGTGCGTGCGAATCGTCTCAGCATGGTTGATCGTGCAACGTTTCTTCGCCGCGCCGGCTACTCGGTGCTGCTCATTGACTTCCAGGCAACCGGCGAAACCGAGGGGCGCCAGATCACCTTTGGGTGGCGCGAGAGCGCGGACGTCCTCGCCGCGGTGGCATTCATGCGTGCCAGGCAGCCGAACGCGAAAGTTGCCATCATCGGCAGCTCGCTTGGCGGGGCTGCCGCATTGCTTGCCACGCCGCCTCTCCATGTTCAGGCGATCATTCTCGAAGCTGTGTATCCGACCGTGGAGCGAGCCACGGACAATCGCCTTCGAAACTATCTCGGGCCGATTGGCCCCCTCGGCACTCCTTTGCTTCTTGTGCAGTTACCCATTCGCCTCGGTGTCTCCGCACGTCAACTTCGTCCCATCGACCACATCGCGTACGTAAATTGTCCGGTATTAGTGGTGAATGGTGACGAAGATCGTCGCACAACGCGCGAGGATGCTCTTCTCCTCTTTGGGCGCGCTCTCGCTCCGAAGCAACTATGGCTGATTCCAGACGTCGGCCATGTAGATGTGCATCGCGCTGCCAGAGCTCGATACGAGTCTCTTGTTCTTCAATTCCTGCGGGCGTCGATCGGCAGGCCTGGCATGGTCTGACTCAGCTCGCCGCGTGTCGGTGCCAGTCGCGGTTTCCAGCATCGATCACTTCGATAGACCACTTCGGTTTCATCCGTCCGAAGTCTGTTCGGCGGTTGGTACTCAAGCTCTTCTTCGAGTCGAGCACGTAAGGTTGCCCGCCTTCACGAACGAACACTACCGAATGCCAATATGGTCGGCCGTTTTCGAGATGCCAATTGGTCGACAAAAGCGCCAGGTTCGGTAGAGTTTCCCACGAACGAAAGGGAGTTTCGCGAGAATCGGTTCGGATACCGAACTGCTTCAGCAGTTTTCGTACGTGCGAGGACTCCGACCAGAGACTCGGATCGGTTGCGTAGATGCCGAGAGAATTCGCGATCGATTTTGCTCTTGAATACGAAAGACCAACGATGGCGGCAACGCTCGCGATGCCGCAACCTGTACGCTCAAGCTGAACCACTGATTTCATCAAGAGGCACCACGGACCTCGGCTGTCAGCGTGGTCCGGTCCGAGGAGACTAACACGCTGGTTGGGCGGCGTGGATCAGGCCCGCTGCCTGCGTCGTTTCGCTCGTGACCTCGGCGGTCGACAAGTTCGCGTTTGAACCCGATCCGGGCCGGCAGGCGTCACAGTTCTGCGCTTTTGCGAGACCGCCGCTGTCTGGGTTACTCTTTTCTCTTCGCGTCGAAAGAGAGAGACGTCATGGCCAAAACCATCGAGGCGGACTTCGTCGTCGTGGGAGCGGGATATGCCGGACTGACCGCGGCGTGGCGGCTGGCGAATGCGACGCCGCCGGCGTCGGTGATCGTGCTCGAGGCGCGACCGCGCGTCGGGGGACGGGTCTGGTCGAAATTGCTCCCCGACGGAACGTGGCTCGACCTGGGCGGGACGTGGTTCGGTCCCGGCCAGGACTATTCGTACAAGCTGGCCGCGGAGATGGGAGTCGGCACCTATCCGACGTATACCAAGGGCGATGCTCTGCTCGTGCTCCCAACGGGGAAGCCCATTCGCAACCCGCTGGATTTTCCGTGTGCCGATCTCTTTCCGGCGGGAGCCGCCGCGCTGCTGCTGGACGAGCTCGAATCGATGGCCAAACAGGTCCCGTTGGACGCGCCCTGGGAGAGCGAGCGCGCCCGCGAGTGGGATCGGCAGACGTTCGCGTCGTGGGTCGAATCGGAGACACCGGACAGTTCGCTGGCGCTGGCCCGCACGGCCCTGAACACCATCATGATGGGTCTCTTCTGCATTGACCCGTCCGAGCTGTCGCTCCTCGATGCGCTGTACCTGATTCACTCGCACCAGGGGATCGTGAGGTTGATGTCGGTCCAGGGCGGCGACCAGCAGGACCGGATCGTCGGAGGAGCCCAGCACATCGCGAACCGGATCAAAGACAAGCTGGGAGACGCGGTGCGACTGGGCGAATCCGTGCGAAGAATCGAGCAGGACTCCGGCGGAGTCACGGTCACGGCCAGCAACGTCACCGTCCGGGCGAAGCGCGCGATCGTGACCGTCCCGCCAGCGATCGCCGGCTACGTCGAATACGAGCCGCCGCTGCCCGCCGATCGCGTGCAGCTCCAGCAGCGCGCGCCCGTCGGCTCCGTTTTGAAGGTCGTGACGATGTACGAGAAGCCGTTCTGGCGGAGCGAAGGCCTCTCCGGCCAGTCCTTTGCGGCCACGCATCCGGTCGGAGCCACATTCGACGGCTGCACGGACAGAGACACGCCGGGACTGCTGATCTCCTTCGTCTTCGGCCCAAACGCCCGCGCGTTCGGCCGCATGAGCAGGGACGAGCGGAAACAGACCATCGTCGAGGCGCTCGTGCAGCGATTCGGCCCGGCCGCGGCCGAGTTGAAGTCGTTCGCTGACCTCGATGGCTACGAGGAAATCGAGTGGGCGGACGAGGTCTGGTCGCGAGGCGGCATCTTCGCGCACCTGCCCACGGGCGTCTGGACCGGCTTCGGCAAGCAGTTGCGGAAGCCTGCCGGATTCGTCCACTGGGCAGGTACGGAGACTTCATCCGCGTTCCACGGCTCGATCAACGGAGCGATCGAATCGGGCGAGCGGGCCGCCCGGGAGGTGCTGCACTCGGTCCGAGGAACCAGCCTCTGAGTCACGGTCGCCCAAATGCTCTGCGCTTCCCGACAATCGAAACAGTGAAAAAGGAGGGTGTTGTGAATACTGTCCGGCGTTTTCTCCCGCTCATCGCCTGTCTCATTGCCACCGCTGTTCTCGCCGCCACCACCAGTAACCTGCCCAAAACGAACACGCGTGATGCCATCAAAGCGTATGTCGAGAGCGCGGCCAAGATCGTCCGGAAGAGCGGACCCTCCTGCGCCACATTCTCGTCGCCGGAATGGCGGGGAGGTGACTATTACATCTTCGTCCTCGGGCCCGACGACGCGCTCGTCTGCCATCCCACGGCCGCCATGATCGGCAAGCCGTCATCGACCATCGTGAACTCGAAAGGAGTCAAAGTCGGCGAGATGGTCGCCGCGAAGGGGAAGGGAAAGGGCACAGGATGGATCGAGTACGAGTGGCCGCAGCCGGGCAAAACGACCGAACAACTGAAGAGCACCTACGTCATGGGCCTGACCGGTCCTGACGGGACGCACTATGTGGTCGGCAGCGGCGGCTGGAACGTTACGAAATAAGTGCCGGCAAGCGTTACAGTTCTGGCGCTGTCTGCGCCGCCGTCGCCATGCTAGCTTGCGTGGCGATGAGCGAACGGAATTCTCCTGAACTGAGGATCGGCCGGCTCCTTTTCGCACTCTCCGTCGTCGCCTCCGGGATCTACCAACTCGTGACGGGCCGGTGGGTGAACATCGTACCGGCGGATCCCACCCGGCTCCCGCCCCCGTGGCAGGTCTACCTGTTCGGCGTGTTCTTCATTCTCATCGGCTTTGCCCTACTGGTACGGAGAACGGTTTCGGCGGCCACCATCACGCTCTCGGTGCTCCTGCTCGTGTTGTTCTTTGGGTTCGGCCTGCCCATGGCGCTCGCGCACGCCTCGACGGGAATCATGTGGGTGGTTCCTTTGATGGAGCTGGCGCTCCTCGGTGGTGTGATCCTGGTTGCGGCTCGACGCGACGGATCACCGGGCAGTTCCGTCGACCGCGTTTTCGAAACGGCGGCGCGCTTCGTGCCGTTGGCGCTCGGCGCATTCCTGGCCTACTGCGGCTTGACCCACTTTCCGTACGCCAAGTCGGTGGCCAGCCTGATCCCGCCGTGGATTCCAGCGCATATGTTCTGGACCTACTTTGCCGCAATCGCTCTGATCGCCGGAGGGATCGGCGTCCTCGTACCGAGGACGGCCCGCCTGGCGGCCACGCTGTCGGGAATCATGGTCTTCAGTTGGGTCTTCCTCGTGCACATCCCTCTGGCCATCAATACGAAGTACGTCAGGGAGGTCTCCCGTGGGTTTCAGGCCGTTTCGGTCAGCGCCGTCGCGTTCATGCTGGCCGGCACGGTGCGCAGTCGGAAGGCTTGAACCTACGCCCGATTCACCTTCCAGTTGACCGCATAGCGTTCGTCGATCACAGAAGATAGGGGAGCCAGAGTCATCGCTGACTGTTGATTGACCAGCTCGAACTCAAGGCCCGACCCGTTCTTGCGCCGAACCCAGGAGGCCACGTCCGCGCTCGCGGCGTTGATCTCCGGCGCCGGAATCGGATCTCCCTTGTACTCCGGCACGGTCCGCGGCTTGGTTTTCTCGGCTCTCAGGATGTCGGGTGTGAGGCCTTTGGTCCCCATCTTCCCGGCCAGCACGAGCGGGCCGAAGGTCACTGCCTGGACGGTGGGGTCGTCAGGCATGGGAACGGCGCGAAGCGACATCGGCATCGTGATCTCGATGATGTCGCCCGTCTTCCACACGCGATCGACGACCAGATAGCTCGACGGGGAGGCGAATGCGCCCAGAGGAGTGCCATTGACCTTCGCGCTGCCTCCGCTGCCGGCCCATTCCGGCACGCGAATGCGGAGCGGCATGCGCATGGGATGCTCGACGTGAAGCGTGATCGTCGTCGCCGGCTCCTCCGGAAACCGCGTCTGCTGTTCGAGACGGATCCCGCGCTCCTTCCAGTTCAGCGTCGAGGGGATGAAGAGATTCACGAACACGCCGGAGGCATCGTGCGTGTAGATGGTCTCCGCGATCTTTGCGAACGACTCCAGTCCGGAGCCATTGCAGCACCAGAACGAGTGCATCGGATCGCCGAACAGTTTCCAATAGCCGCTCTGCAGTGGTACGTAGTAAAGGGTATGGCCGTCGCGCGGGTGCTGCGTGCCGAGGATGCCGTTGTAGAGGGCGCGCTCGTAGTAGTCGGCCATGCGGGGGTCGCCGTTCCAGGCCAGCACGTGCCGCGTGACCTTGAGCATGTTGTAGGTGACGCAGCATTCCTGCGTGTAGCCGCTGAGCTCCCCCGCCAACCGCCCCGGCGCGGCATTCCAACTCTCGCCGTTGCTCGTACCGCCCGTCACGTAGCTGCGCCGCGCCGTGACCTCCTGCCAGAAGTACTCGACGATGTCGCGGTAGCGTTGCTCGCCAGTGAGCTCATACCTTCGGGCCGCGCCGAGGATCTTCGGGATCTGCGTGTTGACGTGCAGGCCCTGGAGCTCGTCGCGAGCCTCGGCCAGTGGATGAAAGATCCGCTCCTGGTCGAATTTGTGGGCCATGTGGCGCCACTGGTGGTCGCCGGTCACCGCGGCAAGGTCATAGAGCACCTCGTTCATGCCGCCGTATTCGACGTTGAGGATGCGCTCCATATGCTCCTCGGAGAACGGCTGGACGTAGCGCTGCGTCCACCGGGCCATGCCCAGGGCGACCTGCAGCGCCTCGGCGTTGCCAGCCAATGTGTGCATGTCGAGCAGGCCGTGGAGAATCTTGTGCTGCACATAGAACGGCGCCCAAACCCGTACGCCATCCCGCAGGCGGTCGAAATGCTCTTCCGGAAACGCGCTCAGGTACCCGTTCCGTGCCTGGCACTTCGCCAATTCGCGAACGAGCCCATCGCCCACGGCCTTCATCTCCACGTCGTCATGGGCGGCAGCCATCTGCGCGCAGGCTGTGAGGTAGTGACCGGTGAAGTGCCCTCGCAATTCATTGCCGGGCGCTTCCCACCCACCGAGCGGTTCGGCGGAACTGGGGAGTCCGGCGTTGAGGCGGAATGCATGAAGCAAGCGGTCAGGAGGAAACGTCGCCATGAACCGGCGATGCAGAGCAACCGCGTCGCGCACTGGCCCCGCGGTGAGACGAACGGCCTGCAGCGGGAACGGCTCCATGCGTCCCGACGAATATGCACGCGGCTCGAGAACGTCGCCCTCGGTGGCAGCCGCCGCGGCCACGACATCGGCGTGCAGACGCGGGGCTGCCAGCGCCAGTCCGGCGCCGATGGTGGAAGTCACGAATCCCCGTCTCGAGATGGACATCTGTTTCCTCCTCGGTTGGCGTAGCGTAGCGCGCCTTTCGTTCCGGCGTGAGAGGCTCCCCCCTATCCCGATTGGAGTCACAGTCGTCCGATGACATCCAGTGCCGCTGACGTGGCACGACATGCATCGACATCGATGACCAGGGGTTGCTCGCAAAAAGCGCTCGCACCCCTACCGTTTTTTGGCCGCTATCGCGGCATGCGCAGGACCTCACTGATTTCAATCTTGACGCGGCCCCGAGCCATTAGCCCTGATCTCGACCCGGAACGTGACCGGTGACACACACGTCGATGGGATGACGATGTACCTTCATCCCTTCGAGCGGTGCGTTCGCGTAGACTCCGCGCCTGCATCGCATCATGAGAATACCGAGAGGTCTTTGATGAATCGTCAACACTTGGAGAGAATCGTCGTTTGGGTGATCGTTGGTGCCTTCCTCGGTCTGGCGGCTTCCGAGGCATCGGCGCAACTGTACGTCGGCAACGACCAGCCATCGGGTGGAGTCCAGGAGTACAGCCTTCCGATCAGCGCGAGCTCGACGCCAAACTTCACGATCGCCTCGAGTACCGTCATCGCGCTCGCTTTCGACGCAAAGGGGAATCTCGCGGTCGGCGCGTTGGGTGGCGGCCTGACCCTCTTCAACGCGCCACTCTCCGGTTCGAGCTCGCCCTCCGCGACGTTTAAGAACGGCGCATTGACGAACGTGGGCCAGATCGCCTTCACGGCGGCGGGCGACTTTTTCACGTCGGCGTTCGGCAACAGTGTCAACCTGTTCACTCATCCGTTCAGCAACGCCAGCTCGCCGTCGATGTCGATCACGAATGCCTTCATCAGCTCGGCCGCCGGTCTGGCCGTCGATGCCGCGCAGAACCTGTACATCTCCAACACTGGAGGATCCGGCGCGAACACCTTCGGCTACCTGGTCGTTTATGCGCCACCGTACACGGGCGCGCCGATCGTCTCGTCGGACGTGTTCGGGGTGAATTACCGCAAGATGGTGATGAGCGGCACCCAACTGTTCGTCGCATCGGTCACCGGTAATGGACGGGTTGATGTCTATACGCTCCCGATTACCACGTCGTCAGCTCCTGCGTTCTCGATAACCAACGGGGTGAACCTTCCGGAAGCAGTCGCCCTGGACGCCGCTGGAAACCTCTACGTCGGGAACCTCGGCAACTCGACGGTCGCCGTCTATGGGCCGCCATTCTCGGCATCGAGCACGCCGTCGGTCACAATGATCGCCGGTCCGGCGCCTTTCTCGATCTTCAGCCTCCTGATCGGGCCGTCGCAATCGGCGATTCTCCCGGCCGTGGCCTCGGCGAACGGCGCGGGCGGCTCCTTCTTCCGCACCGGCGTGCAGCTTCAGAATCCCAGTTCCTCGGTCATCGCCGGCAGCATCGTCTTTCACACCGCCGGAGTTCCCGGCCTCACCTCCGATCCGTTCCTCTCGTACACGCTGAATCCTGGCCAGACGCAAACCATCGCCGACCTTCTTCCAGCGTTGTCGCGGTCCGGGATCGGCAGCGCCGATGTCGTCAGCTCGTCCGGCAGTCTGCCGACGGTCGTCGCGCGGGTCTTCAATGACGGCGGAGACAAAGGAACGGCAGGCTTCACGGAAGACCTTTTGAAACCGCAGGACGCCCTCAGCGCCGGAGATCAGTTCGTTCTCGTGGTACCAGCGGACCTGGCTCGCTTTCGCTACAACATCGGCGTGCGTACCCTCGGCACTGGAGCTTCAATCTCGGTCACGCAGCGGAACAGCGTGGGAACGATCGTGCGAACGGTGAGCAAGACCTACGCGCCAACCTACTTCGAGCAGGTGGACGCCACGACGTTCCTCGGCGCCGCACCGTCGGCAAACGATAGTCTTACCGTCAACGTGAATTCGGGAGAACTGTTCATCTACGGCGCAGCCACCGACAACACCACGCAGGATCCAAGCGTCCAATTCGGCAGGAAGTGAGGTCGGGCCAAGATTCAGTGCTCTCCCATCGAGCGCCCTTCTCCCCCCCACTGAAAAACGCGGTGGGGAGAAGGACGCTCGATGAACACTGGGATGGTGACCCCAATCAACTCAGCGCCTTGCGCCGGAACTGGCGAAGGCCGAAGAGGAGGAGGCCCGCGTCGCAAGCCACCAGTGCGCACAGAATGACCGCCTGGGGGAGATGGGGCGCCTGGGGCACGAGGGCGCTGCGGAAGCCCTCGCTGGCATATACCAAGGGATTGATGAGCACGACGCGCTTGAGGATGGGGAACTTGGCCAGCGCCGTCCATGGGTAATACGTGCAGCCGAAGAAGATCATCGGGGCCATGACCATGCTGAACATCAGGCCGACCTGCTGCTGGCCGACCGAGCACCCGAGGACCAGGCCGAGGGTTGACGAGAGAGCGGCCACGAGCAGAGCCGTCAGGATGAAGAGTCCGATGTTGGCGCCCTTTATATTGACGCCCCCCATCACCAGCCAGCCGAGGGGAATGACCACCAGACCGGAGACGAGGGCCTGGATCATTCCGGCGACGACCTTCTCCACGGCCAGCCATTCCAGATCCATCGGGGCCAGCAACCGGTCCTCGATCTCCTTGGTGAACTGCAGCTCGGCGATGAGCGGCATCGTCACCGCCCAGGTGCCGGTCATGATCATGCTCAGGGCGATGATGCCGGGAAGGAGCAGGGCCTTGTACTCCGCCGACATCAGGCCGCTGGAGGTCATCACCCTGCCGAAGATGAACACGAACATCATCGGCTGCAGCAGGGTCTGAAAGGCCAGTTGCACGGAGTTGCGCCGGGCCACGTGGGCATCGCGCGCCAGCATGGCCAGAAAGGTGGTCACGTTCATTCGCGCAGACTCCGTCCGGTATGGTGCAGAAAGAGGTTCTCGAGGCTGGGCTCGGAAATGTGCAGGTCGTGGATGGCAGCACCCGCGGCAGCGGCGGCGGCCACGACGTCCGGGACCAGCGAGCCGCCCTGGTCGGCGTATACGTCGAGCTGACCGTCACGAGGCTCGCGGACTTCGGACACTCCCTCGAGCCGCCGCACGGCCTCGACGAGGCCGGCCGGCTTGGTGCCGACCTGCAGGCGCACGAGGTAGCCGCCGGGAATGGACCGCTTCAGCTCCTCGGGTGTGCCGAGAGCGATGATCTTGCCGTGATCGACGATGGCCACGCGATGGCAGAGGCTGTCGGCCTCTTCCATGTTGTGTGTTGTCAGCAGGATGGTTTTACCGCGCGCGTTATACCCTCGGATCATCTCGCTGAGGAGCAGGCGCGTCTGGGGATCGAGTCCCGCGCTCGGCTCGTCGAGAAACAAGACGTCCGGGTCGTGCATCATGGCCCTGGCGATGGAGAGGCGTTGCATCATCCCGCCGGAAAATCCTAGCGGCTTCTGATTGGCGCGGTCGGTGAGCTTGAACTGTTCCAGAAGCGCGTCGGCCCGTTTCCGCCGTTCCTCCGAGGAGAGGCCGAAGTAGGCGCCGTGAAAGGTGAGGATCTCCCGCGCCGTGAGGGCGAAGTCGAGATTGGGACGCTGCGGCACGACGCCGATCAGCCGCTTGACGGCCTTGCCGTTCTTCCAGACGTCGAGGTCCCCGATCCAGGCGCGGCCCGCGGTGGGCTGGACTCGGGTGGTGACGATGCCAACGGTGGTGGACTTGCCCGCGCCGTTCGGCCCGAGGAGCCCGAAGATCTCGCCCGGCTGCACCTCCAGCGTCAGTCCGTCGAGGGCCACGACATCGCCTCGCTGCTGCGCGGCAGGGTAGACCTTCCGCAACCCTTCCGTTCTGATTCCGATCGGCATGGCCGCGGATTGTAAACGCAGGAAGGGCAGAGGAGCAGGGTCGATGTGGCACAGACACTCTTGTCTGTGCCTGGATCTCGCCAAGACTCAATGATGTTGCAGTGTCGGGGGATTGGGCATGTACAACGTCGTCGGGCCGCTTTCGACGGTGTGGCAGATCGCGCAGTTGCTGGTCACGATCTGCTGGCCGTTCGGCAGTTCGGGAGTGACGATCTGCGTGTAGCCGCTGGGCGGAGTAAACGCCGACGGCAGAAGCTTCGGCTGGGGATTGTACGTGTCGTAGACGAGCTGTCCGTACGCCTGGTGCCATGCCCCTGCACCGGAGCCGCCGAGGCTGAATGGTTGCTTGTAGAACACGCCGTCTGACGTCACCCCTTGTTTTGCGTACATGGCGAAGTAGCCCTGTTTGTCTGGGGGCGGCAGAGAAGGCTTGCCGTTCACCATCGAGCCGGCGGTGAGGAACCACTCGATCGGCGTCTGCTTCGATGGGGGAGGGCTCACCGGCAGACCGCTGGCGGGAAGCGGCTCGGGCAGCGGCGGCAGAGGGAGTGACGCATAGAAGCGCGCCACCATGTCCGACCGCGGCGGTCCCAAGTTCACTGCCACCAGCACCCACGACTTCGGCGTGCAGGTGACGCAGAACACACGCGCCGTGTACTGGTTCTGATGTTGCGAGTCGCGCACGAGGAACCACCAGGTCATCTTGTCCTTGAACACGGCCGGTTCGCCTGGGATGAGGGGCGACTGCCGGAAGACCGATTTGAAATAGATCGTGTTTCCGGAGGTGAGATAGATGACCTCATTCACTTTCGCCGGGTCAGGCGGGCGGACTTCCTTCTTCAGATGGTCCGTGAAGGTCATTCTGAATGTCGGGAGAAGCTGTGTCCCGGCAAGAAACGGGGGCTGCGACGTTGCGCCGCAGAGCAGGATCACGGAGAGGGCCAGAATCAGAACCAGCGAGCGGAATGACAGGCGAGTCACGCGGCAACCTCCGGCTGAATTGTCGTTGGGGGAACCGGAGAGATGGTACATCGAAGACGTGCCGCTGAGCAGGGCCGATGTGGCACAGACACTCTTGTCTGTGCTGGATTCTCGCCAGGACTCGAGATCGCAAGCCCTCGGGGCCGCATCGCTTCGGCCGGGGCACAGACAAGAGTGGTCAGTGCCACAAGTTCTCGTGGTGTTCGCATCCGGGGCGTGGCGTCGTCGCCGGCTCGGCGGCGGACAAGACGTAGGTCGGGCTCTCTAGCCCGACCAGAGCTTGCGCGGTTCTGAACTACAGGCGGTTATCAATTACCGCTCTCCCAAGCTCCGGTCGGACTGGAGAGTCCGACCTACGTACCGCGCACTCCGCGCCTCCGCGTGAGTCATTCAGGCCAGAAGCACACATCACTGCGTCGGTTCAGCCCTGGACTTCCACAGCGACAGACCCAACCCGACAACCATCAACGCCAGGAGCGTGAGGTTGACGATGGATCCGGGTGGTTCTCCGGTCCTGACGAGGGGGAGGTAGTGACCGATCATTCTTCCGCGGTACCGCCGGAGTTGCTGCGTCCCGGCGGCTCCTTCCCTGAGCGGAGTCGAAGGCCCCGAGCGCCGGCTGCGAGCCCTGAGGCGTCTCTTCCGGAAACGGCCAGTTCACGGCCTCGGCGAACCCCACGATCGACGCGCTGAGGCGGTCGCGGTGCGTGCACGCCTTCTCGACGCCTCGGCTGACGCACTTTCCATTTTTGCCGCTAGGCAACCGCGGCACGGAGACCTACCTTTGTCCAACGGAAAGGAGCAGATCTATGCGCACTCAGCGAGTGGTTGTCCTTCTTGCAGTTGCTTTGGTCGCGGTACTTGTCCTCAATGCCGATGAGCCGAAGGGAGCGCCGGAATGGTCGATGAATGCGACCATCATCGAAGCTTGCAGTTGTCCGATGTTCTGCCAGTGCTATTTCAATTCGGAACCGGCGGGACACACGAGCAGCATGAGCATGAGCACGCACGAACACGGAATGTCGTCCCAGGCTCATTTCTGCAAGTTCAACAACGCCTTCCACGTGAATCACGGAACGTACGGAGCGACGAGCCTGGACGGCGCGAAATTCTGGGTCTCCGGCGACCTCGGCGGCGACTTCTCGAAGGGCCAGATGGATTGGGCCGTGCTGACATTCGACCCCGGCGTCAGCCCCGCCCAGCGCGAGGGCATCATGACTGTCCTCGGCAAGCTCTATCCCGTGAAGTGGAACTCGTTCAAAGTTGCGAAGGACGCGCCGATGGACTGGGCCGCGACGAACGAAATGGCCGCCGCGCGACTCGACTCCGGCAAACAGGGCGAAGTCGTTCTTCAGCGCACGTCAGCGGGCGTGGGCGGCGAGTCGCCGGTCATCAAGAACCTTCAGTACTGGGGTGCGACGCACAACGACGGGTTCGTGCTCATGCCGAACAAAGTGGAAGCGTATCGAATCGGCGACAAGCCGTTCGAATACAAGGGGACGAACGGCTTCATGATCACGTTCGATATCGCGTCGAAGGACTTCGCCACAAAAACCGCGATGAAGTAGGTCCAGTGGAGCGCCGCGCGTCGGCAAGGGGCTGAGTGAGTCTAAAAGTGCGATGGTGGCCCGAGCCTGGGCCACCAACGCTGCCGGCCGCGCCGGCCTGGCACGGTTACCCCTGCGCCGTCTCTTCCGGGAACGGCCAGTTCACGGCCTCGGCGAACCCGGCGATCGAAGCGCCGAGGCGCTGGCGGTGCGCGTAGGCAAGTCCGTGAAGCTCACGCGTCAGTAGCGCGTCGGCGCTCTCGCCGTTCTCCTCGGTCAGGCACTTGAGCGCCGCCACGACGTAGCGCGCCAGCCGCGCCGTTCCGCCGTTCTGCAGCTGATCTCCGGAACGTTAGCGCCGCTGAAGCACACGCCGTTAGAATCTCCACGTGGCGCAAGTATTCGTCAGCTGCGGTCAGCATGACCCGGAAGAGCGCGCAGCCGCGCACGCGATCCGAGAGCAACTCCGTGCGGCTGGCTTTGAGGTCTATGTCGCAGTAGCGGCACAGAGCATCGAAGACGTCAACTCCGGCATCATTCGGCAGTTAAAGCGCTCTGACTATTACGTGTTCATCGACTTCGTGCACGAGTCAATCGGCGACAGCTCGCGTGGTTCTTTGTTCACGAATCAAGAGCTCGCTATCGCCTACTTTCTGGGCTTCGAGAGGGTTCTCTTCTTTCAACACCGCAGCGTGAAGCGAGAGGGCCTGCTGCGTTACATGGGCTCGAATGCAACCGCCTTCAGCGACGCAGGGCAGCTAGCAGAGCTTGTGCTGGATGCCTTTAGCGCCCGCGAATGGACACCCACGTACTCTCGTCACCTCGCAGCGACCAGGCTCCGTTGGGCCGGACCATATCCATATGGCGAACTCCTTGGCTACTTTCTCTACGTCGATATTGAGAACCGTCGCGCTGATGTTCCGGCGTTCGAGACTGTCGCGAGGCTTCTCTCAATAGAGAGGGGGGATGGTCTTGTCCCGTCGCATGTTCGGAGCCCGCTAAAGGTCACCGGTGCGCCAGCGTTTGAGCAGACGATCTGGCCTGCCGATCACGGTGCCTTCGATGCTCTCGCTCTCGACATGTCGGATCCGACGCACGCGCGTCTTAACAGCGCTCTGGACGTTTACCCGGTACCAACGCTGCTTCACGGCCGCGGAACTTGTCGTCTGCACTACGCGGCACTCGCACGCGACTTTCCGATTCATCGTTTCGTCATCGAACTGAATTTGACTGGCAACATGGATACGACGACGGCAGAAATTGTAGGGACGGAAGACGCGGGCTAACTCGATGCTGCAGCCGCCTTCGGCCCATCACAGAAGTGTTCACATGGGCTCACACCTTCGGCTTTCGCCAACCTCCTTGAACGCGGACATAACTCGCATAGCATCATTGACTTACGTCGGCCAGGCCGGGAGAACATTGACGCGCGCTCAGTCGCGATATCGCGCCTAAGTTATTGCGAACGCGTCGCTTGTTCGCTGAGTCGATCCTCCGCGAATTGTGTCCGAAGCCGTAAGTTACTCCGAGACAGATACTTGCGCGAGAATGATCCCGAACGGCCGAAGAACGAAGGTGTGACCCCACTTGCTCCACTTGCTCTGATCCCTGGAGCACCTTGCGGAAAAACGCGTGGGGTCAGACCCTCGGTTTTCTTGCGCACCTAAGTCGCAACGATTCAATGGCTTGCTGCGCCGCGAAAAACGCGTGGGTCAGACCGTTTTTCATCGCACCTAAGTCACGACGATTCAGTAGCTTGCAGGCGCGCAACCGGAGGAGCCTGAATCTGGCAAGTGATATTCACTTCGGAGTCGCGGGTTTTATCTGCGTACATCTGCGTCATCTGCAGATCGTCGCCTCTGGGTCGCCAACCATCTTTGACGTGAAATCGGGTGTGGAGTACGCTCCACATATGAACACGATACAAGTCGTGATCGAGGAGGATTTGCTTCGCTCTGCCGATCGGGTGGCGCGGCGGCTCAAGGTCAACCGTTCCGCACTGATCCGCGATGCGCTCCGGGGACATCTTCAGCGCCTGCGCACGGCGGATCTTGAACGTCGCGAGCGCGAAGCCTACGAGCGCACTCCTGACGATCCCGCCGAGTTTGCCACCTGGGACGGAGTAGCAGTGTGGCCGGAAAAGTAGCGCGCGGCGATATCCGCCTCTTCCGATTTCCGGAGCCCGACAAGCAGCGGCCGGTGCTGGTCCTCACCCGCGACTCAATCATCGACCGCCTCTCGCGGATCACGGTCGCTCCCGTGACTTCGACGATCCGCGGCGTCGCATCGGAGGTCGTGCTCGGCCCTGATGATGGGATGAAAGACGCCTGTGCAGTGAACCTGCACAACATCGTGACCGTGCCGAGGGCCGGGCTGGGGCGGCTCGTGGTCAGTCTCGACGTACGCAAGATGGATCAGGTTTGCTCCGCAATCGCGTTCGCCCTCGGCTGCAGCCGATAGGCAGGAGAGCCGAGCCTCGGAAGGAGTTGTGCGAGGTCGCATCCTTCGATCTTCGACCTGATAAAACGCAGGTCCCCAATTCTCCGACGCGCCAGCGCAGACAACCCTCCCTCCGCGATACGATCTCCCTCGTAACCTCGGAGGAGCACATCCAATGAATACACGTCGCCAGTTCCTCATTCGCGCTCCTCTCAGCGCGCTCGTTGTGGCAGCCGTTGCCCGCGGTGAGACGCTGTCAGCCGATCCCCAGACGCCTCCGGTCACGACACCCGGCGCGCCGCCTACGTTCGGCACGGGAGTCGGAACGGGTCCGGCCGTGACGGCGGCCACCTTCGCCGAGGCGGAGAAGCTGATGCAGGTGACGATGACGCCGGCGGAGCGGCACCAGGCCGCCGATTCGTGGCGAGAGTCGATGGCGCCCTACCTGGAGCGCCGCACCGGCCCGCGGAAAGTGGCCATTGCCCCCACCGACGCCCCGGCCACAATCTGGAATCCTCTCCTTCCCGGCATCCCGATGCCGCCGTCGCGTGACCGCTTCGTCAGGTCAGCCGGCGACGGCACGCCGTTGCCGTCAGCGGACGATGCCATCGCTTTCGCCCCGGTGACGCAATTGTCCCGATGGATCGAGTCGCGGCAGCTCACGTCCGAGCGGCTCACGAACATTTATCTCAGCAGGATCGCGCGGCTCGACAGCAGGATCCGGGCGGTAATCACCGTGACCAGAGAGCACGCCCTGGCGCGCGCGAGACAGGCTGACGCGGAGATCGCCGCCGGGAAATACCGAGGACCACTCCATGGGGTGCCGTATGGAGTGAAGGACCTGATGGACACGAAAGACATCGCTACGACCTACGGCGCGGAGCCATTTCGCAACCGCATCCCGATGGCCGATTCCGCTGTGGTGCGCAGGCTGAATGACGCTGGTGCCGTGCTGATCGCGAAGCTCTCCCTGGGCGCGCTCGCGCTCAACGATATCTGGTTCGGCGGCCAGACCATGAACCCGTGGTTGCTCGAGGAGGGGGCCTCGGGATCGAGCGCAGGCCCCGGCGCGGCGACGGCGGCGGCACTGGTCGGCTTTTCGGTCGGCAGCGAGACTGGCGGAAGCATCGTCAGCCCCGCAATGCGCTGTGGTGTTACCGGTTTGCGTCCAACCTTCGGCCGCGTGGCACGCACCGGTGCCATGACCCTCTGCTGGTCTCTGGACAAGCTCGGCCCGATGACGCGGAGCGTGGAGGATGCCATGCTGGTCCTCCAGGCCATCACCGGTCCCGACGCCGGCGATCCTTCGAGCCTGCCCAGCCATTTCGATTTCGACGCCTCGGCGCCTATCGCCGGTCTCAAGGTCGGCTACATCGCGCAATGGATGAAAGAAAGCCCGGCCACGGACGTGGACCGCGCGGCCATGGAAACGATGAAGAAGCTGAAGCTGGAGCTCAGGGAGGTGACGCTGCCTGATTGGCCGTACGACTCCCTGATGACCGTGCTGTTCGCGGAGGGGGCGGCGTCCTTTGAGGAGTTGACGCTAAATCATCAACTCGACTTACTCAAGGCTCAGGTGAAGGACGCCTGGCCCAACCTGTTCCGTCAGGCGCGTTTCCTCTCCGCCGTCGACTTCGTTCAGGCCGACCGGTTGCGGCGCAAGGTGGCGATGGAAATGGCGCGTCTCTTCAAGGAAGTGGACATCCTCGTCGTACCGTCGTTACGCGACGAGCAGTTGACCATCACAAACTTCACCGGCCATCCATCGCTCACACTGCGCGCCGGCTTCATCGAGGTTTCGGAGGCGCGAAGCGATTGGGCCCCCGACCCGGCCCATCCCCTCCCCAAATTCACCCCGCCGCGCCGCGTGCCCCACGGAATCACGCTCCTCGGCCGTCTCTTCGAGGACGGCCTCATCGGCCAGGTGGGCGTCGCCCTGGAACAGGCGTTTGGCGTCGTGCAGGAGCATCCGCCAGCGTTCTAGCCGGCACGGCCGGCAGCCGTTGGCAGCCCAAGGCTCAGCTATTGGCTCAGGCAGCAGCTTCGATTGCTTTCCATGATGATCACGACCTTCAAGAATCGGAAACCGCGGCGCGGAGTCATTGCCATCGCCATTGCGCTGCTGGGCTTTGGAAGCGCACTCCTGATTTTTCTGACTGCCCCGCCCGACGAGCCGCCCGCCTGGGATCCGATGCAATCGAAGATGTATCTCCGGCAATTGGAGATCATCGGGGGTAAGAGCGCGGTGCTCGGGGCCGAACTGCAGCAGTGGTTCTCCAGCCTCTGGCATGGTGAGCAACTCGGGTTCACGGTGGCCTTCCTCACGCTCCTCGTCCTCGCCGTCTATTTGTACGCGTCCGCGCCCCGCCCACGCCAATCTCACACTGTCCAGGGCGTCAGGAGGGGGAAGGCTCCGTGAAGATTCCGGTTCGACGTTACAACTCGCGGCCGTTGTCGTTAGACGTCGGAACCGGTACCCTTGCGGGCCTCAGCCAACACCGGAGGTTCGAATGCGAAGAGTCACAGGCATTGGCGGCATCTTCATGAGCGCCAAGGATCCCAAGGCGTTATGCGATTGGTACAAGGAGCACCTCGGGATCGACGTTCAGCCCTGGGGTGGAGCAGCCTTCGACTGGACTGACTCTGAAGGCAACCCGACCAAGGGAACCACGGCCTGGTCGATCGGTCCGGCGGACGGCAAGCACTTCGCTCCGAGCAAGTCGACCTTCATGGTCAACTATCGCGTCGAAGATCTGGCAGCACTTCTCAAAGCACTGCGCGAGGAAGGTTGCAATGTGCTCGAGAAGACCGACGACTCGGAGTACGGAAAATTCGGATGGGTCATGGATCCAGAGGGCAACAAGGTTGAGCTCTGGCAACCGCCACCGGGGCAATGAGGACCGGGAGTGTTCGGTGGGACTCCACTGCCGCCGACGCCGCAGGTTCGTCTGCGCGGCCGGCTAGAGCCGCCGGAGGCGGCTGGACGTAGGTCGGACTCTCCAGTCCGACCGGAGCTTGCGCGATCGTTCGTTCATTACGGCTAACGCTCCGCGCGGATGATGCAAATTTCGCGGGCCATGAAGGGGCTCCGCCTTGGAACCACAGTCAGCGCAAGCTCCGGTCGGACTGAGAGTCCGACCTACGTACGAGCCGCGAACGACTTCGAACGATCGAAAAACGAAGGTGTGACCCCACTTGCTGCCCTCCTACTTCGCGGTCACTGCCTTCTGCCACCGAACACGGAGCAGGGATAGTCGTCCTTCGCGGGCCGAGGCGGAGTCGTCGATGGCGTCGTAATCCCTCATTCGTAGGCTTTGCTGCGGTGACGGATATAAATGATATCCACCACACGTCGGCTGTCATCGATCGCGAAGATGACGCGCCAGTGGCTCACACGAATCCTCCACCGCGTCGGCTCCCCCTCCAGTTTCTTGACGCCATGTGGCCGCGGTATCTGGGCCAGCGACTCGATCTTCGCGGCGATTCGTGCGGCAACGCTGATGGGGAGCTTGTCGAGCTCCTTCACCGCCGACGGCTTGATGATGACTTGATAATCAGGCACGAGTTTGGCGCTTGCGTCGTTCGAGGCGGCGTTTCACAACCTCAAACGAGACGCTCTTTTCGTGTGCCCGGGAATCTGCGACAAGCTGATCGTGGATGTCTTCCCACAACTTGCCGTACCGTTCCAAGTCGATCTGCACGGCCACCTTCTTACCTTTGTCGTCGGTAACGAACTGAATGCCTTCCATCACTTCTCCTCACTGACGGACAGCAACGATGATCGCACAGGATGACTTCCCATCGCCATGACTCGATCCGCGCGACTCGCGGTTATCGCGCTCCCGCGCTGAACCACGTAGCGAGGATAGTCGTCCTGGCGCCGCCGCCGAGGCGGACAGGTCGATGTCGACCGTCGCGAATACTACGTGGCCCGTTTGCGAAGCTCGTATCGCTTCACCTTTCCGGTCGCGGTCTTTGGAATCTCGTCGATGAAGCGGATCGTCCGGGGACACTTGTAGGGCGCGAGCAATCCCTTCACGAAGTCGCGCAGCTCGCGCGCAATGGTCTCGTCCGCGGCCACGCTGTCCCGAAGTTTGACGAACGCTTGTGGTTTTTCGAGGCCATCGTCATCGACGACCGCGACCACGGCGCATTCCATGACCGAGGGATGCCGGATCAGCGTGGCCTCGACCTCCACGGGTGAGACCCAGATCCCGCCGGCCTTGATCATGTCGTCGGAGCGGCCTGCGTGAATGTAATAACCCTCGGTATCGCGTGAGTACTTGTCGCCTGTGCGGATCCACTCGCCCATCAGGGTGGACTTGGTTGCCTCGTGTTTGTTCCAGTAGAGCGCCATCGTCGAGTCGCCGCGGACGATGAGGTCTCCCAATTCGCCGGCTGCCACGGAGCAGCCGTTCTCATCGACGATGTCGATCTCGTATCCCTCGACGGGCTTTCCGCTCGTCCCCGGGCGAATGTCACCGCGCCGGTTCGTCAGAAAGATGTGGCAGATCTCCGTCGAGCCGAGGCCATCGAGGATGTCCACTCCGGTACGAGCGCGCCAGCGTTCGAGAATGGCGGCGGGAAGCGCTTCGCCCGCGCTGACGCACATGCGAACGGAGCTGAAATCCGCGGCCACACCCTCGTCCATCGCCGCAAGCATGTTCGCATACGCCGTCGGGACGCCGAAGAACAGCGTCGGACGATGTTGACGCACGAGGTCGAAGACGGAGGCCGGCGTCGGACGTCCGTCGAACAACACCGCCGAGGCGCCTGAGTGAAAGGGAAAGTATTGCGCGTTGCCGAGTCCGTAGGCGAAGAAGAGCTTGGCCACGCTGAAGCAAATGTCATCCGGTCGAATCTCGAGAACCGACATCCCGTAGGTTTCGCAGCAGATCCACATGTCGTGCTGCAGATGCACCACTCCCTTCGGCTCGCCAGTCGTGCCGCTGGTGTAGAGGAAAAAGGCCATGGCGTCGCGATGCCTCGCCGCATACGCCGGCTGCGCGGTCGCCTCTTCGACATGCTTCCTCATCGCATCGATGGTCCACACTTCGGTATCGATCGAAGCGAGTGCCGCGGGATCGACGATCCGGGGATCGACCACGATGATGCGCGCGCCGCAGTCCTCGACGACAGTGCGGAAATCGGATGCCGTCAGGAGTGTGTTGACCGGCACCGCGACCGCGCCGGCGGCGATGGTGCCCCAGAATCCGATCGACAGCCACCGCGAGTCCGGCGCGATGAATGCGACCCGTTCATCGCCGCGGACGCCGGCATCGCGGAGAACGCTTGAAAAACGCCGAACGGCCTCGTCGAGCTCAGCATAAGTCAACAAACCTTCACCGTCGATGATGGCCGTACGACCCGCGCGGCCATCAGCCGTGTGGCGGCCGATGAACCACTGGGCCGCGTTGAACTGCGGAGGAAGCCGATCAGCCGCGCGGAGGTGCATGGGATCGAGACGGTATTATGCGGGAGAGCACGATCTCCGCGCCCGCCTGCACGCCATCACCGCGATGTCGACAACTTCGCGTTAAGGAACGCGACGATATGGTGTCAACGTAGATCAGGCTTTCACTCCTGCGACCAGTCGATGTGAACGAGATCGTCAGCGGCGCCAACGATCGAGCCGGGATGCGGTGTCAGAACCTCGAAGATGCTCTTGTCCTGCCCTTTGGTCTCGATGCGCACCACCCTTCCCTTCCGCTCAATCTCAACAGGCTGACCGGTTTCGATCACCTCATCGAGAATGCGATAGATGTTCTGGCGAAGGTGCGAGGAGGTTAGGCGCTTTCCCATGTACTGAAGCGTACATCATGTAGTAGGTACGTCTACGTCATACGAAGCTGTTTGAACGACTTGAACTCACGCGGAGGCGCGGAGACACGGAGCAGATGAGGAGGAACTTCTTTCTCCGTGTACTCCGCGCCTCCGCGTGAGTCTGCCTAGAAAACCGTCGCGCGCCTTCGCGGCGTGAGTAGCTCCGAGGCGAAGTAGAACCGTGCGCGGTCGATCAGCCAGACAGTGCTGAACTCGGACGTCACGATGGCCGTATCGCCGGCCGAATCCGCGGCAAGCGCCGGCGGTGAGGCCGGGTAGGAGACAGTCGCGTTCACCGCTACCGTTCCGTCAGCCGCGAGTGCGTACGGAACGCCCCCACGTGAGATGCGTGCAACGCCGAGGAGCGAGTCGCCGGTACGCCAAGCCAGGATGTACGAAGCGCCGTCGAAGGCGATGGCGGCGTACGATGCCCTGTGGCTGTTGGCGACGATCTTCGGCGCATCGGCGCTAAGCGCTCCGTCATCGTGTACGACCGCGGTCACGATGTCGTCGACGCGTACGGAGCCGGCCATGCACTCCTGATCGCTGCAGGCGATCGTTGCGTCGCCCCCTCCGCTGACCGCCTCGGTGGTGTGCGGGTCGAGCGGAATGCCGAGCGTGGAGGTGCGAAGCACGCGCAGCCGCTGTGTGAACGAGTGTGGGTCCGTCAGGTCGTACGCGACGATGAAGTGGCGGCCGTTCCAGCCGATCATCGGCCGTCCGACGGATCCAAGCTCCTCCTGCGACGGCGTGGGGGGTGTCAGCATCTGCAGTACCCCCACCGACCCGTCACTGCCGACCGGAGCGCCGGCCAGGGAAACCCCGTCGGTGAATTGCCAGGCCACGAGAAAGCGGCCGCTGCCGAACGCCACGGACGGCCCGCTCCCGTTGGGGGTAATCAGGAACGGAGCGGGATCGATCGGTGTGCCGTCGCGGGCGTACCTTCGGCCCATCACGCTGTGGTTCGGAAAAGGGAGATCGGACTCGAAAACAACCAGATACACGCCCGCTCCGAATGCCACCGCGGGGCTGGACAGGGCGCGGGTGATCGAGGTCGAAGCAGACTGTGTGACGAGGAGTCCGGTGCCGTCGAGCGGCAAGCCGGAGCGCGTCACGCGGCCGGCCATGACCGAGACGGTTGTCGAGGTCCTCTCCAGCCAGGCGCCGAAAAAGTCGACGCTGTCGCTCGCTACCGCTGGGGAGAGTTGCTGCACCGCTGTGGAAACGATGTTGTACGTGGCCGCGGGAGCAATGCCGGTGTCGGAAATTGTCGCGGAGACTTCTGAGAGGCTCCCCAGCACCTGGTCCGGATACGAAAGCAGGACCAGAGTCTGCGACGTCGCGGCGGCGGCTGCGAAGGTTCCGTTGAGCAGAGTGGCCGTGGCCTCGCGCGGCGCGCCCGTGAAGTCGAGACGAGTGGTCAGCACGAAATGTTGGTTCGCCGGCGGCGCGAAGACATAGGCGTTTTGGAGCAGGATGAAACCGTCGCCGGATGGCAGCAGGGCAATGTCTTGCGAGAGCTGGCTGGTGGCGGGCAGTATCGAGTCACGAACGACCGATCCTCCGCGCAGCGCGACCGTGTGCACGTAGGCCGAGCCGAACGTCGTCCAGGCAACGAGAGTCTGGCCCGCGTTCGCCGCCACCGAGACCAGGAATGGCTTCTGGTCGCCGGGCAGGGAGAATACGATTGTGCCCGTAACCTGGCCGGTGGCGCTGATCTGCACCGCGTAGACGCCAAGGTTCGCTCCCGCGACCACTGCTGTGAAACCGCCGTCCGGCGAGGCCGTGACGTCGGACACGGACCCGGAAATGTCGGCATCGGGGACCGGCAGATTCACCGTGCGGAGCACATGCCCGTTTCGATCGACGAGGCGGCCCGTAAAGCCGGTACTGACGGAACCCGAGAGGAGGAAGAAGTTGGTGCCGTCGAAGGCGACGCGGGAGATAAACAGTGGCGGCTGATCGAAGGTTACGCTGCGCCGGAGCGCCCCGCCGGCATCCAGCTCGGCAATGCCGTCTTGCGAAACTGCAAGGTAGCCATCACCGTTCGGGAACAACTTTCCGCTGGAGGGGTAGATCGATGATGCAGGCACGCGCGGCACGCCCGCGGCGTCCGTGGTCGTGCCGTAGGCGCGCGTTTGCGAGCTCCACCGAAGGAGGAATCCCTTTTCCGTTGCGCACGCCGCGAACGATTGTCCGATGTAGTCGGGCGTGGCCATCCGTACCGGGGTGAGATCCCGGCCGAGGGCGAAGGACGGGAGTGGCGCGAGCAGCGCGATAGCGACGAGCGCCAGTAGGAGGACGACCCTGTGCGATGGCATGATGTCGATGTAGCACAAAACCACGCGCGAATCCAGCATTGCGAGCACCCGTGGCTGTGATGGGTATTGAGTCCGTGCCGCTGAGGCGGCTCCTGGATTTTGGCCGTTCAGGGTGCATTTGACATTTGACGTTTACAGATCGCTGGCAAGCCGGCGCGAAGCACGCCGGAGGCGTTCGGTAGATCAGCAGGCATTTCTCACAATCTCTTGAATCGCTTGCCACTTCTTTTCGTCGAGAGTCCTTCTCCCCCCGCGGTTTTTTTGCGGGGGGAGAAGGTGCCGGAGGCGGATGAGGGGGGCGTATACGCGACAGGAACAATAGCGACACGGGCCGGCCGTTTGGAGGCCCGAAAGGTGCACATCTGACACACGCGTGAAACGCCCCCTTATCCGCCTGTCGGCACCTTCTCCCCCGCAAGAAACCGCGGAGGAGAAGGGCTCTCGACGGGGTACAGGGTGCCGACGATTCCAGTGAGAGTGTGAGAACTGTGGGTTAGGGAGCGTCGCCATCCCCGGCAGGGTCGCCGACCGCGCCCGCCTGACTGACCTCGTGCTACCATCAAGCCATCCGGTTGCGGTGCAGTTGCTTTTACGAATTGAGGCTGAATTGATGGAAACCATACAACAACCCAAGTCTTTAGAAGAGCTCAAGAAACTCAGGAAGCCCGTTCGCAACGTGAACCGCGAGTTTCACCCGCGTCTGACCCGGCTCGAAAAGCTGGCTATATGGATTACCGAGCGGGTCGGTACCATGGGTTTCTTCTTGATTATCTTCAGTTGGACCGTGGTTTGGTTGTCGTGGAACATGTTTGCGCCACAGCATCTGCGCTTCGACCCTTACCCGGCATTTGTTCTGTGGCTGTTCATCTCGAACATGATCCAGATCTTCCTCATGCCGCTGATTATGATCGGTCAAAACCTGCAGGGCAGGCATGCGGAAGCGAGAGCGGAAGCCGACTTCGAGGTCAACACGAAAGCGGAGCGGGAAATAGAAACGATCCTTCTGCATCTGGAGAATCAGAATAAGGTAATGCTGGAGATTTTGACTAGACTGGACAAATGAGGTTATGCGCAATCAGTGCTCTTCAGACGCAGTTGTCCCGTCCGACCACTTCCCGACCGGAACCATAAACACGGTCATCCGGCCCAGATCGTCCGAAGCGCTGAAAAGCGGGGCGCCCGGCAGGCCTGAGCCCCAGGTTGCAGGATCTGTCGGTGGAAGAAAGAACATCAGGTGAGGGTGCCAGTGACCGGCGGCGTCATTCAGGTAACCTTGCTTTGACATCATGTAGCACATCGCGCCCAATTCCGGCGGCGGCAATTCCTTCTTGTCCACGGCCGCTTTGATGTCCCTGACCATCTCAGCTTTGGATCGTGTCGCTAAGATCAGCTTGGTTTTCCTGACCGTTAGTGGGAGATAGGATCGCGCGGCCACGGCGTTGAAGCAGTTCGGAGCCCGCAGCCTGGGGTTCCAAAAGTCGGGATGGTCGATGGGGGAGGCCCATGAGCGTTCCACCATGCACACGAAACCGTTCTTGCCTTTGACGGCGGTTTCGTAACCATGTGGTCCGAGAACCAGGACCTCGGCATCGAGTGAGATGGAATCGGGAGCAGCGCTCCGTGCCAGCGCGATCTCGGCCGTTCGCTCCATCAGGTATTGGTCGAGCGGCGCCATGTTCGGATACGGTGTTTTGCTGTCTTGGGCTTGCGCCGGCCGCGCAGCGGCCAGAACGATGATGAGTGCGAAGCTCGTGAACGCATTCCGCTTCATTGATTTCTCCTCTTTTGAATGGGCGCTATACCGGCCAGCATGAACGCGACGGCACTGTCCTGAAGCGCCTGAAATCCGCGTGAGACCTCGCTGACGGTGTGCGTATTGATGGCGAGTGGGATGTGTACGAGGAAAACCCAACTGAAGAGCATGATTCCCGACAGCGTGGCCGCCAGGCGGGCCGTCCTCGGCACGAGGACGCCGATCCCTCCGGCGATCAGCGCGATTGCGGCAAAGTAAGTCCAGAACATGTGCGCCGGAATCCACGGCGGGATCAGGCTGGCCACATATTTGGCGTACGGGAAGTGGGACAAGCCGCAGTAGGCCAGGAATGCGCCGAGTGCCCACGGCACGAAGAGCGTTGCCGTTTGGAAAATGCGGGCGATAGTGCCGCCCGTAGATCCCTCGGATGGAACAACAGCCAGGCTCACACCACCGAGGAGCGCCAGCATCATCAAAGGATCCACCCACACGTATCCCGTCGAGGCGTGCGCGAGCGCCAGAGGCAGGCCGAACCCAAAGAACAACACCAGCAGGAGCACGGCAAGCGTGATGGCCGCCGCCGAAACCGTCTTCCGTACCAGCAAGCCCACGCCGATGAGAACGAAGAGCACTCCGAACAGGTAGGGCTGCCACGAGGGCGGGAGCCGGGAGGGATTCACTGGCACGAGGTTCACCCAGCGCCCCGTCACGAGTTGGTAGATCCCCGACGCGACGACAGACAGGGCGAAGAGGAGCCGGCCGATCCTCAGTAGGAACGATGGCGTTTCCGGAGAATCGAGCTCACCCATCGCCACGCAAGCTAGCATGACGGCGGGCTCGCAATCAGGCGCAAAACGGTGACGCTTAGCAGAGCCGGCGATTCGCGCCACCGCGCCAGAAAAATGATTCGTCCTCGGTATGTTTCTGGCCTGAAGGACTCACGCGGGCGCGGAGTGCGCGGAGAAAGAAGTTCCTCGTCATCTCCTCCGCGTCTCCGCGCCTCCGCGTGAGCTCAAATCGTTCGTTCCAGCGTCACTTGGTACCTAGTAGCAACGTTGTGGAGGGGCGACCGCATTGATGTGGAGGGCGACCGCAGCGATATGGAGGGGTGACCGCAACGTTGTGGAGGGGCGACCGCAGCGATGTGGAGGGGTGACCGCAGCGATGTGGAGGGGTGACCGCAACGTTGTGGAGGGGCGACCGGAACGTTGCGGAGGGGTGACCGCATCGATGTGGAGGGGTGACCGCATTCATGCGGAGGGTGACCGCAACGTTGCGGAGGGGTCACCGCAACGTTGTGGAGGGGCGACCGCATTGATGTGGAGGGGTGACCGCAACGATGTGGACGGCGACCGCATCAATGTGGAGGACCTACCGCATTGATGTGCAGGGGTGACCGCAACGATAGGGACGGCGACCGCAACGATGCGGACGGTTGACCGTAACGATGGGGACAACCACCATAACGAGGCCGGCCAACGTGAGCAAGTGACAGGGGAAGTCTCGTCTTGCCCTGTGTGGTCGCACCCTTCCTGCTTTCGAGAGCCGCCTCCAACGCCGACATGACCCAAGCCGATTCATTGACTTGCGCGAATCGCGCGCCGTAGGAGCGCGCTGCGATGGAGCCGTGACTACTCCTAAGCGATTGCAAACGCACAGCTTCCGCGCTCAATTGAGACTTCGTGATGAGGAGGCGCGAAGCTTCAGGCAGACTGTCAATCATTCTAATGCCGATACTTGCCGGAAGCCGTCGCGGAACGACCGAAGGCGAAGGCCTGTCACATTCAAGATGTTGATCGCCTGGCAAACGGTGACGAGGCCTAGACCGTGCGGGCAAGCCATCGCTCCGTTTCCGAGGCTCCGGGGTGTTCGATCCGGCGGCGCACTTCGAGGGCGCGGGTGAAGGCGCGTTGCGCGAGGGCGAGCTCGCCGTTGGCGAAGAAGGCCTCGCCCCAGGCCTGTGCCGCGTCGGCTTCGCCCCAGGCGTAGCCGCAGTCCGGATGTGCGGCGAGGTCGAGCGCCTCGCGCGCAGCCTGGATCGCCTTCGGCGGATCGGGCCAGGCCAGCCGGATGCGCGCCAGCGCGACCAGCAGCTCGATTCGCAGAAGGCCGAAGCCGCAGGCCACGGCGTGGAGCAGGCCGGTCTCCGCCTCGCCTAGGGCGGCCTGGGTGTCCCCGCGGGCGAGCAGGTGTCGCGCCGTGAGAAGGTGCGCTTCGATGATGTACTCCATGTCGCCGGTCCGCGAGGTCCACGCACGGATCTCGTCGAGGAGGGGCGTGGGATCCTCGCCCTCGGCAAGATCGATCCGTGCCAGTAACGCGTCGAATTGCGGGAGTTCGAAGTTCCAGCCATGCTGGCGGGCTATCCCAAGGCCGTGGTCGGCGAGCGCGCGAGCCGCGGCGAAGTCGCCCAGGTCGAGGTGATGGCGTGCGTGCAGCTGTCCTCGCAACGAGTAGAGTGGCTCGCCTTCGAGCGCAGTCGCTGTGGCGAAATCGGCGCGGGCGGCGGCAATGTCGCCTAGGGCGTGAGCGGCGCTGGCACGACGGACAAGGGAGTTTTCCGTCTCGTGAGTACTGCTCGCTGCCTCGGCCTCGGTGGCGGCCTCGCTTGCAAGCCTCCGCGCTTCTGCCAAACGCCCGAGGCCGATAGCTAAGTCGCTTGAGTTCTCGAGCCCGATCGATGTGTCCTCGGGATCGGAAAGCGACTCTTTCCAACCGTCATCGAGTCGTCGGATCGCCCTCGCCTCTGCCAGTCGACCTAGATCCATCGCGTACAGGGCGAGCTCGTTGGCGAGCAGCGACCGCGACCGCAACGCCATTTTCACGCCAAGATCCTCAGGGCGGCCCGCAGCACTAAAGCCCTCTAGGATGCGGTAGCCCCGTTCGTACTCGCCGAGCACAACCCCGATGTGTCCCCAGTTTCCCAACCCGTCCCAGTAGAGATCGAACGCCTCCTGCTCCCGCCCTGCGAGGCGCGTAGCCTCGATCAGGCGCTCGTACTGGTCAAGAGTCGACTGATCGCGCGGTTTCGTGTCGGGACGCTTCTCCAGTCCGGCGCCGAGGGCCTGTGCTACGACATTGAAGACTTGTTCGGCGGGGCAGCCGAGCAGCTCACGGAAGCGCTCGCGCAGGAACGGGTGCGCGGTCCAGGTGACCGCCTCGTCGCTGCGGTACTGGAAAACCAGCCCACGCGCTCGAAGACTTCCCAGCAAGGCAACGAGTCGAGGTTTGGCCTTCACAAGAAGCCCTGCTACCTCGCCTCCGGCATCGACAAGCACGCTGAGCAGGTCGATCGTCACCCCGCGAGGGAACACGGAGAGCCGGGCCAACAGCTCCCGCTCCTGCTCCGGCAGCCGCTGCGCGTAGTAGGCGAGAACCCGTGCGAGCTTGGCCGCCCTCGGGTCGTCGCCCGTCACCGCGTCGAGGTCGAACTCCTTGACCGCTTCGATGCGACCGCCGGCAAAGGAGCGGAGATAGGAGCCGAGCACTGCTACCGAGAGCGCATGGTTGCCGACCTGAGCTGCCGCCGTGCGCAGCGCGTCCTCGTCGCCGACCACACCCCAGCCGCGAAGCACGTCCACCGCCGCTTCCGGCGACAGGTCGTCGAGAGAGGTGTCGCGATATCCGCGGTTCGTCCAGTCCTGGAGATCGACCAGCGAATACCGAGAGGTCACCAGCGCCCGCGCCCTTCCGAGGCCGGCGGCAATGGCCCGAAGGAGGAGCTTGAGGGTGTGGTCCGACAGCTCGCCGCGCACCCTGCCGCCGCCGGCGTCCTCCTGCACGCGTTCCAGGCCGTCGAGGACGATCAGGTGAGGGCGCCCGTCGCGCAGCCCACGCTCGAGCCGTTCCAGACGCCCGCCGGCCGGGCCCTCCTCTTCGCCGAGGAAGAGCTGGTTGCACTCGCGCAGGAAAGCGTCGGCGTCGGGCCGCTCGTAGAACGACCACACAAGCACATTTGCTTCGCCGGGTTTCATCTGCGCGACGACCCTCTCGACCACTGCAGTCTTGCCGGTACCTCCCGCCGCCACCAGAGACCACACGCGGTCCGGCGAGGTCAAGTCGGAGACCCACGCGCCGAGATCCCGGACCAGTTCCTCGCGGCCGTGAAAATGCGGCGCGGGCTGGAGCGCATGGACGATGCGGATCTCGGCGCGGTTCTTGGCACGAGTGGCTGCCGCCGGTGCCTTCGTGCGTGCGCGACTCAAGGCGAAGGCGATCTTCTTTGCCAGGTCGTCTGGAGTCGTAAACGTTTCGGGGGTGAAGGTCGTGCGCAGCCAGGCCTTGAAGTCGAGCAGCCCCTTGACTCCCGCCGCGACCTCCGCAATGCGCGCTGGGTCTCCGAGCACGGTGGGGTCATTGAGCAGGTCCTGCTCCTTCTTCTCGGTCCAGGCGTAGTCGTCCGCCACGATCCATACCAGCACCTCCTTGCCCGCTTCCTTCGCCGCCTCGACTTCCCGCCGCGTGATGCTGCCCCGCCCTTTGTCGGGGACGAAGCCGTAGCGGTGCGCGACGATGCACAGCAGCACGTCGCACTCCCGGGCTTTGCGCTCACACTCGGCCACCGGCTCGCCGGGCAGCGGGCCGAAGCGCTCCATAGCCACGGCCTCCTGCGACATCCGCAGGATCGTGTCGTCGGCCACCTTCCGGTAGGCCTCCAGGTCTAGCGCGGTCGAGGAAAGAAAGACCTTCGTCGTGTGGTTCGCCGCCTCTCTGTAGGAGGAGTGACGCCACCGTGGATTCTCCTACCCACCGCACCGACCTGCGTATCAGGTCTAGAGTCTAAAGTGCCGACCGGGATGCTCAAGAAGGTCGGTGCGGCCGTAGCGAGGAGGCCGCGTTCCAGACTTTCGACCTGAATCCACTTCGCACTCACTCGTGCTTCCGCGGCTCCGCGTTTTTCACATACTTGTCGAACCAGCGCAGCTCCTCGTACGCGAGCTGTTCGTTCGACTCCATGGCCGCGTACCAATGCGGCTCGTGAGGCAGCATGACCAGTCGGACGACGCCCCCGTTGCCGCGAATGGCCTGGAAGAGCTGCTCGGACTGAATCGGAGTTGTGCCAGGGTTGGCGTCGTCGGAGCCGTGCATGAGGAGCAGGGGAGCCTTCATCTTGTTGGCGAAGAAGTAAGGCGAGACTTTGAGATAGACGTCTTGAGCGTTCCACACCGAGCGGCTCTCGTTCTGAAAACCGAATGGCGTCAGCGTCTTGTTGTAGGCACCGCTGGTTGCGACGCCCGCCCGGAACAGATCCGTGTGGGCGACCAGGTTCGCGGTCATCAACGCACCGTGGCTGTGACCGGTGACCCCGATACGGTCCCGATCGACGACGCCGAGCTCCACCGCTTTGTCCACCGCGGCCTGCGCGTCATCCTCGAGTTGTTCGATGTACGTGTCGTAAGCCTTCTTCGGGTCTCCGACGATCGGGAATGCCGCGTTGTCGATGATCGCGTATCCGGAGAGGAGCAGAAGTTGATAATTGGCCAGGCGCGTGAAGTACTGCTCGGAGCCGCTGATCTCGCCGGCGGTCTTGGAGCTCGCATAGTCGAGTGGGTAGGCGTAGAGGATCGCCGGCACCCGCGTGCCCTCTTTGTAGCCGGGTGGCGTGTAGAGGGTGAACGAGAGCGCGACGCCGTCCTTTCGCTTGTAGGTCACCAGGCGTTTCCTGATTGCACGCACGGCGGGCGTCGGGTCAGGGATCTGCGTTACGGCGCGCACGGTCGAGGCCATCGTTGCTTCGCCTGTGGCGGCGCTCGGCGCCGGCACCCCGAGTGTGCGCAGCATGAGGTTGGGCGGTTCCGAGGGGGTCTGGTGCCAGGTGAGAAGCGCGTCTGTCGCGTCGTTGGCGAAGGACAGGAAGGACTCGTACGCGTCCTTGCCGCTGCGGAAGAGACGTCGCGACTTGCCGGTACGAAGATCGAAGCTGTCGAGGAACGGACGGTCCCCCGCCGTTGACGCCCCCTGACCGCTCAAGAAGATCGTGTCGTCTTTCTGACGTACGGCCCACTGGCCGTTCGGCAGGATGCGATAGACCGGCTGGCCCGGATCGTCATAAGTCTCGTCGCTCGACAGGTCCCAGATCAACCGCGGTTTCGTCTCGGTGTGGTCGGCGTCGATCAGGAACGTTCGGCGCCAGTGACGGTTGTCGTCGTACTCGTGGAGCAATCCGGTTCCACGTCGCTCGCTCCAGTCGATCCCCTGGTAGCGTTGCTCAGTCCGCGCGATCTCGACGGGCTTGGCTGTGAACGGCGCGCTTTGCATGAAGACTTTGTCGCGCGAGGGTACCTTCGTCTTCCAGTCTCCGCCGTCGAGCGCCTCGGCCCACACGAGTGTCGCGGGCTCGGTGGGGCGCCATTCGTGGTCGCGTGGACCGATCGGTACGCCGTGGATCGGCACGTGATCAGCGATGGGTAACTGCGCGAGTGGCGTCGCTTTCCCGTTGCGGTCCCACACTTCGACGTCATTCGCAAAGCGGCCGTAGGTCACCGAATAGGAATACGGCTTGCGGATCGAGGTCACCAGGATGTGCTCGCCGTCGGGCGAGATGTGGACATCGCTCATGACCGCGGGCGCGCCGACGCGGGTGACGGCGCCGCTCGCGACGTCGACCAGCGCGAGCTGGCTTGTGCCGTAGTACTCGAAGAGTGCCGCGTCGGCTTGGTTTCGCAGCGTGTCGCGCGCCTCATAGGTGCTGAACTCGCCGCCTCCGGTCGACTCCTGAATGCGCGGGCCCTCGGCTCCCGCCTCCGCCGCCGGCGGTGCGCCAATGTTGTCGGGAACCAGCTTGACCAGCAGGGTCTTGCCGTCGGCTGTCCACTGGTGCGAGTTGCCGAGCATCGGGTTGAGCCGCACGTCGCCGACGCGGTGCGTGGTGCCGTCACGGGCGCCGGCCCAGAGCTCCACAGCAGTTCGAGAGGTGTTGCGGAACACAAAGGTCACGCCGTCGGCGGCCCATGAGAAGCCGTCGGCGCAGCCGCCGGGTGGCAGCGCGATCGGTGTTTCGCGACGCGCTGCCACGTCCACGACGGAGAGCGTTTGCGCGCATGGTGCCACTCCGTACCCGCCGGGCGTATCGTGCTTGCGGCGCGTGCGTGGTTCGACGCGCACTCCGGCGAGTTTCAGGAATGGCTCCGCCACCTGCGCCATGGCCGGGTATTGAACCCATGACACGAGAAGCGCGCTCCCGCGCGTCGGACTCAGGATCGGTCGCGGCGGCGCAGGTGCGTGCAGGACGTCGAGCACGTACTGCGGCGGCAGGTCGTAACCGGAGACGCGCTCCGAGGCTGGCTCGGGCGCGGCGGCCGATGCCGCGATCGTTGCGGTCGAGAGGAGAGCTACCGTCAGAACGAGAGTGCTGCGAGAGAAACGGAGAGTCGAACGCGCCATGAGAAGATTATCTGACAGAACGGCGCGGAGTGTCGCGGTCGCGCCGACGAACTCCTCTCAAGACTCAACAGCATGACCGATCCCCTCGACTCCCGGTCACTGCCGTCCTCTGTTGAACACATAGCAGGGATAATCGTCCTGCGCCGCGGCCGACCGGGGGAGAAGGCTCTCGATGTTAGACAGCGTCCGCGATTCCATGATGTTTTCGTGAGAAGTCCGCGCTACCAAACCCGCACGCGAGCCGCGGGCTCGAGGTACAGCCGCTGTCCGGGACGCACGTCGAAGGCGTCGTACCATGCATCGAGATTGCGAACCGTGTCCGCTCGGTAGTCCTCGGGGGCGTGGTCGCTGGTGGCTATCTGCTTTTGGTTTGCGCCCTCGCTGATCTTCCGCCGCTGGGTCTGCGCATAGGCGATGAAGAACTCCCGGTCCTGCGCGCGCACGTAGTCCTTATCCGTGACGCGGCTGCCGAGCGTCTTGCGGTAGGCGTCGAAGGCGGCGGCGAGGCCGCCGAGGTCGGCGATGTTCTCGGTAAGCGTCAGCTTTCCGTTGATCGAGAGGCCGGGGAGGGGCTGGTATGCAGAGAACTGATCCACCAGCGGCTGCGTGAGCGACTGGAAGTGCTGCGCGTCCTCGGCGGTCCACCAGTGTCGCAGCCGGTGCTCGGTGTCGTAGTCGGCGCCCAGCGTGTCGATGTAGTGTGTGAGGTCGTGTCCGATGAGCGCTCCGACGGAACCGTAGGCCGCGGCGTCGGATGAGGCGTGATCGTACTTGGGAGGCTCCAGCAACGCGGCCGCCATGACGTACGCGTTCTGCTGGAACACGAGCACCGCGCCGACTTTCTGCGGCGCGATGTACCAGTACTTCAGATTCACGGGCTGGCCGAGGCGGGCGAGGGTGTTGCGGTAGTTGCGTTCCGAGACGCGTTGGAGGTTACCCAGCGGGTCGGCCGGGTCAACGTTCAGCGAGGAATCATCCTGCCACTGATCGGGATACCCGAGTCCCACATACAGCGTCTTCAGCTTCTCCAACGCACTGGCTTTGGTGGCCGGTGACATCCATGTCGCGGCCTCGACCCGCTTGATGAGCGCCGCGCGGACGTTGTCGGAGATTCGCTCCAGGCGCGCCTTCTGCGCGGGGGGGAAGTAGCGCTCGGCGTACATCCTTCCGAGCGCGTCGCCCATGGCCGATTGGGTGGCGGCGAGCGCGCGCTCGGCACGGGAGGGCTGTGGCCCAGCCGCCGTGGCGGCACGCAGCGCCAGCGCCTCGGCGGCGAATGCGCGTGGCAGCACATCGGCGTAATCGTGGATGGCGTGGAAGCGCAGGTAGTCCTTCCAGGCCTCCAGCGGCTGCGATGTGACCAGCGCCGCCAACCCGGTCACAGCGCTCGGCTGCCAGGCCACGAGCTCTCCCTGTTTTGCCAGCCCGGCCGCGTCGAAGAAGATGTTCCAGTCTATGCCGGGGGCGCGCTGGACGAAGTCGGCGCGCGTCCACACGTTATCGGCGTTGTGGTCGTTCCCCGAGGCCTCGGGCGTTGCGTGGCTCTGCGCGACGGCCGTCTCCAGCGCCAGCACCGCGCTGGCGCGTTCGTCGGCGCGGTCGAAACCGGCGAGCGTGAGCATCCTGGCAATGGACTCGCGATACCGCTCGCGAAGGGCCTTCTTCGGGGGGTCGGCGCTGAGATAGTCCTCGCGGTCCGGCAGCCCCAGCCCTCCCTGCACCAGGAAGGCGGTGTAGGTCTTCTCTCCGTGGATGCTCTGCTCCACGGAGAGACCCAGCACGCTGGCTGAGTTGTAGATGCCGAATCCCATCAGGTCGGCGTCGGCGCGCATGCTGCGGCCCAGCAGGCGTGTGAGCTCCGCTTTGTCCGAAACTTTCGCGATCTGATTGATCAGCGGCTTGAGCGACGCCAGCCCCCGTGCCTCGATAGCGGCTTCGTTCAGATAGGCGGCGCGAAAGTCTGCGACCTTGCGCGCCGCCGAGGAGGCTCGCACCGCGCTGGCGGTGTCGAGCAGCGTGGCGATGCGACGACGGGTCAATTCTTCGAGTTCGTCGCGTGCTCCCCATCGCTCCTTACCCGCCGGAAGCGCGGTGGCCTTGAGCCAGGCGCCGTTCGCGTAGGCGAAGAAATCGTCGCCAGGGTTGATGCTCGCGTCGACTGTGCTCGCGAGCGGCGAGGGCCGACGGCCGTCCGCCGCTCGCGCGCCGGACGGGAAGATTGACCACCACGCGACCGCCCCCGCCAGGACGATCGGGAGAGCGACAGCGAGAAGGTGTTCACCGGCCCGGTTCTGTTTGTTGTCGGATGCGTCGAAGTGCATTGGGCGAAGGTACCGGCGGCCCGATGTCGTGTCGCGGCGCAGGGAGACAACTTTCGTTCACTTTCGGACAAGTAGATTAGTGATTCGTGGATTAGTAGATCAGGGCGGATCAGGGCCACTAATCTACGAATCACGAATCTACTAACCCACTGCGGAACTCGCAGGCGCTAGACAACTCCGAGTGCGACGTGGCACGATCGCGAAGGTGACCAGCAGACCCGCCGCAGCGCAGCACCTGCAGGATCTCGCGCGGCTGCGCCGCGTTCGCGATCGGATCGACCGGGATTACGCGCAGCCGCTGGACGTCGAGGCGCTCGCCCGCGGCGTGAACATGTCGGCCGGGCACCTCAGCCGGCAGTTCCGGCTCGCCTACGGCGAATCGCCGTACTCCTATCTGATGACGCGGCGCATCGAGCGCGCGATGGCGCTGCTGCGTCGTGGCGACCTCAGCGTCACCGAGGTCTGCTTCGAGGTCGGCTGCTCGTCGCTGGGTACTTTCAGCACTCGCTTCACCGAGCTGGTTGGAGTGCCGCCCAGCGTCTATCGGCGCCAGGCGGCGCAGGCGACGGCGGGAATGCCGTCCTGTGTGGCGAAACAGGTGACCAGACCGATCAGGAATCGAGAAGCGCAAGACCCCGAGCCACACCTATATTGATCGCCATGAACATCAATATTCACGCGAGCTTCCTCCCACACAACGACCCGGACACCTCCCTGGCCTTCTACCGCGACACGCTCGGCTTCGAGGTACGCGCCGACGTCGGATACGGCGGGGTGCGCTGGATCACAGTCGGCCCCGCCGGCCAGCCCGGCACGTCCATCGTCCTGTATCCGCCGTCTGCCACGTCCGGCATCACTGAAGACGAGCGCCGCACCATCGCTGAGATGATGGCCAAGGGCACATACGCCGTGATCCTCCTTGCCACCAGGGATCTCGACGGCACTTTCGAACGGCTGCAGGCCAGCGACGCCGAGGTCGTCCAGGAGCCGACCGAGCAGCCGTACGGCGTTCGCGACTGCGCCGTCCGCGATCCCGCGGGGAACCTGCTCCGCATCCAGGAACTGCGCTGATACGTCCGGCGATCACAGGGCACCTTGGAGTAACAACTGTGCATCAGTTTTGGATGTTTGCTCATGCACGGGCCCGGCGGTTCTCCATCCGATATATCGTGATTCGCTGGCATCGCCGCACATGATCACGCGCGCCCAGCTCATCGACGTCCTCTTCGTCATCGTGCCGCATTCGCTGCTGCTCGACATTGCCGGACCCGCGGAAGCCTTTCGTCTGGCCAACCAGCACCGCGAAGCGCGCGGGCTGCCGCCGCGCTTTCGTCTTGGTTTCGCGGGGCCGGTGGCAACGCTGCCGACGTCGGTCGGACTGTCGCTCGGTGACCTTGTTCCGTTGCCGGAGCAGCTCACGACGCCGACCTGGGTGGTGGTGGTCGGTCAACCGACGGCTCACGTGAAAAAGGTCACGCCGGAGATCGCGATTACTGCCCAATGGTTGCGCGACAGGCTGCATGACGCGCTTCTGGACAAGGACACGCCGCATCGTCTGGTGACGATCTGCTCGGGCACGCTGCTCGCCGCGCGGGCGGGGCTGCTCGGCACGCGCCAATGCACCACGCACCACGAGCTCTTGCACAATCTTCGGGCGCTGGCGCCGCGGGCACAGGTCATCGACAATCGGGTCTTCGTGGTGGACGGTCCGCTGGCGTCCAGCGCGGGCATCACGGCGGGGATCGACGTGGCGCTGCACCTCATCGCCGAGGAGTGTGGTGAGGCCCTGGCGGCCAGCGTCGCCGAGGTCATGGTGGTGTACCTGCGGCGATCCCCGCGCGATACCGAGCTGTCGCCATTCCACATGCACCGCCGCCACCTCCACCCGACCGTGCACCGGGTACAGGACGCGATTGTGTCCGAGCCGCAGCGCGACTGGGACATGGCCTCGCTGGCTCACGTTGGGCACGCGGCCGAGCGTCACTTGTTGCGGCTGTTCATCGACAACGCCGGCATCTCGCCGTTGCACTACCTCCGGTTGATCCGGCTGGAGCGCGCCCGACAGTCCCTCGAGTACGGCGCGAGCGTCACACGCGCCGCCGCGGTAGCTGGCTTCGGCTCGGACGTGCAACTGCGCCGTGCCTGGAGCCGCCAGTGGGGCGGGTCGCCCCGTGATGCGGCCCGGGCGGCGGGGGAGGGTGCTCCGGCAACGCGCGCGACACGATCTCGCGCCAGGCGGTGATTGGGTCCTCCGCAGGTCCGGCTATTTCCAGGAAGTTCGCGTCAACTAGTCGCCGGAACGAACGACTTGAATCACGCGGAGGCGCGGAGCGCGCCGGAGAAAGATGTTCCCTGCCGACATCGAGGCCGAGAACTTCCGGAGGCAGACCTCGGAATTCAGCCGCGAAGTGCCGCTGCACTAGGCTGGCAGTTCTCACAATCTGATTGAACTTCCCGTGCCTGGCCCCGCAAGTCAGGGACCGATGTGGCACAGACACTCTTGTCTGTGCTCCGGCCGAAGCGGCCGGGCCTTAAGGGCTTGCAATCTTGAGTCGTGCGAGACCCGGCACAGACAAAAGTGTCTGTGCCACATCGGTCCTGCTCGTCGGCACCTCTCCGACCTAATCGCGCAGACAAGGCTGCGGGCAATTCCATTCGTCGTGTGAGAAAAGCGGCGCTAGCCGGCACGGCCAGGTCACCTCGATGCGCAAATTGCATTGGCGATTGCTGGCGGACATAATCGTTTCTGGTAAGCATTACTTTCGGGAAGGAGAACGTCATGACCGAACAAAAAGGACAAGAGAACGCCCAGCCAGTTTTGGAGACGAATGTTGAGCGTGGCTGGGGAGCCTGTTCATCGTCCGGCTGTAATTGCAAGGCGTTTACCGGGAGCGCTGACACCTGCGGAAATTGCGGCCATAACTACGCCACTCACTGGTAACCCGGTGACGCCGGGGTAGGGTGGACTCTAACTACCCCCCCGATCGGAACCCTGTAATCAACACGGCATCGCGCGATAGGAGGTCGGCGATCACTTCCGAGGCTACGGTGAGCAGCGACTTTCCGTCGGCGGAGAGGCTGACGATCCGGTAGTTCAAAAGGTCGCGGGTGATCAGTTGCGGCTCGCCGGCCGGATAGGGCACGTACCACACCTGTGCGTTTCGCCCGGACGAGCCCACTGCGATGGCCACCATTCCTTTCTGATCCGGCATCCATGCCACCTGGCCCACGACGGCAAAGCCGTGATCGACGATGGTTTTCACAGAGCCGGTTGCCACATCAATCGTAACGATGCGCGCGTGGGGTGGTGCCAATGACTCCGCGGGCTGCGTGCTCTGGCGCGCCTGCCTGCCGACGCTGATCACCGCCGTGGCGATCATCGTTCCGTCGGGGGACCACGAGGCTCCGGCGAAGAAGATGGGAGCGAAGATGTCGGGAGCGTGGACCGAGGTCAACGTGTGTACTCCGGTCCCGTCGGAGTTGGCGATCAGCACCGCGCTCTCATCACTGGTTGGAAAGCCGGCGCGGAGGAAGGCCATCCGCTTCCCATCGGGAGAGAACGTCGGCTGCGAGTCGATCCCTTCGATGATCTTCCGAGGCTGCCCGCCCAGCGTGGAGATCTGATAAATCGCGCCGGCCGGCAGGAGTTTGTCCCTGGTTCCGAAGTAAATCGCGGAGCTGTCCGGAGTGAAGGTCATTCCCCAGTAGTTCGTGGGCCGGGCGGGGACCAGAGTCAGGGCCTTGCCGGATGCCGCATCCCGCAGGATGAGCGTCTGCTGTCCCTGGTCCGAGGTCACGTACGCGGTGAATTTCGCGTCGGGAGAGATCACCGCCTGGATCACGTTGCCGTTGGCAGTGACGCGGGAGATGCTTGCCGACGCGGAGCTCGTCGCCGGCGCATTCGCGCGTGGACGTTCGAACGCGACGCGGACATCGGTGACATCGCCTTCCGGTGGAAGGGCAACGGCGTACCCGTCCGGCGGCGAAGTCATTAGCTTGAGGCCAGGAATGCGGATGGCCAGCTCGGCATCGCCTTTCGGAACGCCATCGAAGGAGAAGGTGCCATCGCCGCGGACCTCAAGGCTGCGACCATCGCCGGTGAGATCCGAGCCGAAGGTGATCTGGGTGTGCGGCGGGATCGACGCCCCCTCGGGAACGACGACCGTTCCGGCGATTCGCCGCCCGGGCCGTACCACCAGGGTGCCGGCATCCGCGCTGGTCTTGTCATCGCCCAGGTTGACAATTCCTGGCTCGGCAACTCCACCAGAGAGCCCTTCCATTGGCGTGTACACCTGGTACGTCTGGTTGGATCCGAGGTTCGTCATCACGAAAAGCCCGTCGCGGTTCGTTCCGATCTCAAAACGCCCGAGGTAGTCGCTGGAGGCCCGGTTGCTCTGGATGAAGCCGACGCGCGCGCCCGCCAGCGGCTTGCCGTCTCGCGTCACATGACCGGTAATCGTCGATCCCTCGGTCAACGGAATCCTTCTCGATTGGCCAGGTGTGAGCATCCGCTCGATATGGGGCGCGAGTGACCGCGCCGTCACCAGCACGTCGAGCTTCGCGTCCGCGGCCGGAATGCGCAATGCAAACTGGCCCCTCGCGTTGGTGAACGACAACTTATCGACCCCAGGGATGTTTCCGTACCCGACACTACGTCCCGAGCGGTAGCCGTTCGGCGCGACGGAAGCGCCTACCACGGGCTTGCCGTGTGGGTCGACGACCGTTCCGATGATCAAACGGTCCGCATCGGCAATGGATCGAGGCGTGAGTTTGATCGTTACCGGACCGCCCATCGGATCGATCTGGCGCACGAACGACGGCTCATAGCCATCGGCCACCGCCAGCAGATCGAATCGAAGAGTGGGATCGAGCGCCTTCAGACGAAACTGGCCCGCGCGATTGGCAGACACATGTTTCCCGCAGTCGCGATAACAGCTCGGACAGAACGAGCTCACGCCAACTTTGGGAAAGGCGGTGTAGACGTAGACCGTGGCCCCGGACAAAGCCTTCGTGCTGGCGTCGACAACGACGCCGGTCAGGTCATTCGAGGCGGAAGCAGCGGTGATGGTCAGGAGAAAGGAGAGTGCGATTCCAATTCGTTTCATACTCACCATACGATCGTACAGGGGGAGAGGTTACGCGGATAGGGAGGAGAGGTGCCGATGAGCAGGATCGATGTGGCACAGACACTTTTGTCTGTGCGGGGTCTCGCCACGACTCAAGATTGCAAGCTCTGGCCGGCCTTCGGCCGGGGCACAGACAAGAGTGTCTGTGCCACATCGGTCCCTGGCTTGCGGCGGCAGACACGGAGGTTCAAATCAGATTGCGAAAAATGCAGGCTCTACCCCGAACTTCTCTCACTGGAATCGCCGGCACTCTTATTCCGGAGAGCTCTTCTCCCCCGCGGTTTCTTGCAGAGCAGAAGGTGCCCCTTTGTCGCTATCGCTCCTCATCTCCTCTCCGCGTCTCCGCGCCTCCGCGTGAGTTCAAGTCGTCAACTGGACACGAACTCCCCGGAAACTATCCTCAGCGATCGATCATCTTCTGCGCGCCCTCGGAGTACCGCGCTCCCTGAACGGTGATCTGTGCGGCCGCATTCTCGATCTCGCGAAGATCGTCGGGCGTGAGCTCGACCGTCGCGCTGCCGAGGTTCTCTTCCAGGCGACGCAGCTTCGTGGTGCCGGGGATTGGGACGATCCATGGCTTCTGCGCGAGCAGCCAGGCCAGTGCGATCTGCGCCGGCGTCACCTTCTTCTTCGCCGCGATCGTGGTCAACAGATCGACCAGCGCCTGATTCGCTTTCCGGTTCTCGGGATTGAAGCGCGGAACGGTGTTGCGGAAGTCGGTCTTGTCGAACGTCGTGGACTCGTCGATCTTCCCCGTGAGGAAGCCCTTGCCCAATGGGCTGAAGGGAACGAAGCCGATCCCAAGCTCTTCGAGCGTGGGCAGGATCTCCTCTTCCGGCTCTCTCCAGAACAGCGAGTACTCGCTCTGCAGTGCCGTCACCGGCTGCACCGCATGCGCGCGCCGGATCGTCCGCACGCCCGCCTCGGACAACCCGAAGTGCTTGACCTTTCCCTCGGCGATGAGCTCTTTGACCGCGCCGGCGACGTCCTCGATGGGCACGTTGGGATCGACGCGGTGCTGGTAGTAGAGATCGATTGCCTCGACCCGCAGCCGCTTCAATGATCCCTCGGTCATTTGCTTGATGTACTCCGGCCGGCTGCTGAGCCCAATCTGCTTCCCGCCGGCATCGAACTCGAAGCCGAACTTGGTGGCGATCACAACCTGCCCGCGGAATGGAGCGAGCGCCTCGCCGACCACCTCTTCATTGACGTATGGGCCGTAAACCTGGGCGGTGTCGAAGAACGTCACCCCTCGTTCGACCGCCGCGCGGATCAGGGCGATCGCGTCCTCTTTGTCCGTAGCCGGACCGAAGCCGAAACTCAGGCCCATGCAGCCGAGACCGAGGGCGGATACTTCGAGGTTGGATTTACCAAGTTTGCGTTTCTGCATTTGTTTCTCCTTTGACGACTACACACCATTTTCGGCCATTCACGACTTACGGAATGTCGGAATGAACGCCGCTGCCACCCCGGTTGCGATTCGGCGAGGGAAGCAGTCTATGGATAGTATGCGCGGACACGAACATCAACCGCGCCGTGTAAACGTTTGGGCACTTGGAGTGGGCGGCTGCGCGCTTCTCCTGGCCCTTGCCGCGCACGCCGACCCCTTCGTTCGCCCTGTGGTTTCCGGACGGCAGCTCATGGTGGGCGGCGCACCGTTCGAGCTGCGCTCCTTCGCCTACTCTCCCGTACCCATCGGAGAGAACCCTTCGGCCTCGACGAGCACGCGCTACACCGACGCGCGCCTCCTCCGCCGGGACGGCCCTCTCATGACCGCGGCGGGGGCAAACGGCATCCGTATCTTCGATGCCATGACCATCAAGTCGGACGGGACGGGCGAGGTGCATACGAACCTCGCCTTCATCCGCGAGGCCGCGCTCCAGGGCCTTTGGGTGGTCATGGGAACCGGCTTTCCCTGTGACCTCGACTACGCCAACTCCGCGGTTCGCGCCAACGTCGTCCAGGCGCACGTCGACCTGGCCGCACAGTTCGGCGCGGAGCCGAACGTCCTCATGTGGGCACCTGGCAATGAGATGAACCTGGCCATTCCTCACAGTCATTTTGCCGACTGGTACAGCCTTCTCGAAGCCATCGCCTCAGCCGTCAAGACTGCTCAGGGTCCGGGCGGCCCGCTGCTCTGCGGCATCGACGGCGACGTGAACAGCCTTAACGACACTTGTCCCCCCTCCGCCTCTACGAACCCCGGGGCGACGGCGGGCATGACGCTCGCTCCATCCGTCGACGTCTGGGCGGGCACGCTCTTCCGCGGCGCGTCGCTCGGGACCCTGCGCGAAGAGCTCCTGGCCGCTCCCGCCAAACCCTATTGGATCGCCGAAATGGGGATCGATAGCTTCAACAACAACCTGTCCACACAAGACGAGCCGGCCCAGGCGGCCGTGCTCAAGGCCCTTTGGGACCAGATCCGCGTCTTCGATGACGTCCTATTCGGTGCCGACATGGGTTTCTGGAGCGACGAATGGTGGAAATGTGGGGCTCCGACCGTGCAGGACAATTGCGGGAACCCCTTCGGCAACGGACCCGACAACTTCATGAACGAGGAGCACCTCGGCGCGATGAGGATTGCTTTGGGCAACCCGGGCGAAGTCGATCAAATCGTCCCCAAGCAAGCCTACACCGCCAGCCAGACGGCCTGGGCGAACGCCTGTCCCAACGTCCTCGGACCTGAGCCGTTCCTGGCCGACTTCGACGCCGGAACTTCGAACAATTACGCCGGCTTCTCTTTCGGCCAACAAAACAGTACGGAGGTGGCTTCCGGGAACACCGCCGCCGGCGCCTCAGGTGGAGCGCACGATTTTGCTCTGCGCGTTGCACAGGCCTCCGTCCCCGGCTCCACCCCTTACATCATCGCCGTCATCACGCTCTTCCCACCGTCCACCAACACGGGCTACGACCTCAGCTCCTTCGATACGCTCTCCTTCGACATCCGAAAGGGAACGAGCAGTGCCTTCGGCTCGTGGCTCGTCCGGCTGGAGGACTCCAGCGACCCTCCGAACGAATTCATGAACGATAGTGTCGCGCTGGCCGCGCTCACGACTTCGTTCCAGCACGTCCAGATTCCGCTGACGAGCTTCACATCGGGCGCCAGGCCGGTGGATCTCAGCCGTTTGGCTCAGATCGTGTTCGCCGCCGTCCTGCCGGCCTCGCGTCCTTCTAGTTTCGAGATCGATTTCATTCTCGACAACGTCCGCATCTACTCCTCATCGGCGCCGGCCTCCTGCAACCGGACCCCGACCGGCATTGCCCTGAGCCCGTCCAGTGTGGCCCAGGGCGCGCCTAACGCAACGGTCGTGGGCGCCTTCTCCACCACCGACCCCGACGCAGGCGACGCCCACACTTACACACTCGTCAACGACCCATCGAATGGCGGATTCGGACTGTCGGGAGCAAACCTCGTTGTCGCCAACACCGCGCTTTTGACCGCGGCCCAGTCACCCTATCTGCTCTCCGTGCGATCCGACGACAACGGCTCACCATCGCTCTCGGTCGAGCGGTTCGTCAGCGTCCAGGTTTTCATCCCCTGCAGTACGTACCAGCTCTCGCCTGTGGGAGCGAATGTCTCCTCGGCGAGCGGCAGCGGTTCGGTTCAGGTCACGGCTGCGACAGGCTGCGCCTGGACGGCGACCACCTCGGGCGGCAGCTTCGTCACCGTTACTTCGGGCTCGTCCGGGACTGGGAACGGCACCGTGCAGTATTCGTTCACGGCGAATGGCACGGGGAGCTTGCGATCGACGACGCTGATGATCGCCGGGCAGAGTTTCACCCTTTCCCAGAACGCAAGCGGCGTATCGATGGCCCTCGGCGCGACGGCGTCGTCCTCGCAGGTAACACTCTCCTGGAGCGCGGCAGCCGGAGCGACGTCATATGCTGTCATGCGCAGCGCGAACAATGTCCCCTTCAGTAGCGTGGCCACGACCTCCAACCTCTTTTATACGGATACCTCGGTCGTGGCCGGGACCGGCTATCGGTACGAGATTCTGGCGCTCGCCAATGGCCCGGTCTCGCTGGGTTACAGCAACGTCGAGTTGGTCGTGCCCTTCGCCTGGACAGATCCGGCGCTGGGTATCGGAACGAATGTGAAAGCGGCACACTTCACCGAGCTGCGAAGCGCGATCAATGCCGCGCGCGCCGCGATCGGTTGGGGGGCGTTCACCTTCAGCGGGACGATCGCCGCCGGCCAGATCGTGCTGCGCAGTCATCTCCTCGATTTGCGGTCGGCCGTCGATGCAGTGCGCGCCGGTGCGGGGATGGCTTCGGTCTCCTACACCGATCCCACCGTGACCGTGAGCGTCACGCCGATCCGCGCACTGCACGTTCTCGATCTCCGCGCCGCCCTGCAATGATGGCGTCGGGGGCCTATGACCATCAGGAACGATGGCCGCTGAGCTCCTCGAGCCTCACTCGCGCGGACCGCGCTTTCCGGTACGGAACCGAAGCGCGCTCAGGATCACCGCCAGGCTTCCCACGATGTTCGCCGCCATGCCGATGATCAGCGGCCACTGCCGGATGCGCACCCCGTAGACGAAGTAGACGATCTGACCGCCGAGGAAGAGGAGGTAGGTCAGGATCGACACGTCGTCCGAGCTCCCGCGCTTCCAGATCCGCAACGCCTGCGGAACGTACGCGGCACCCGTGGCCACACCAACGACTGAGACGAGCCAAGCAAGAAGAGAATCGAACAAGGGCATACTCAATACGATACCCGGTTCCGCGAATGCGATCCGTCCGTTCTGGTCGGCTGGCGACATCCGAGGGCAAAGGCCAGTCAGAGCGGCGATCTTGACTCCTCGATTCACTGGGCACCCAACGGACCTGCGCCGCGCAGCAGGCGCTAGTTGGGCCGCTCCGCCGGAGCGCAGGCAACACGGCGGAACACAACGGGCAAGTCAGGCGAGTCGCTAGGCACGTCGCTCCATCTGCGACCCGTGCCCGCGAGTGCGGTTCCCGTTCGCGACAGCTTGAACACGCAGCCACTCATTCCGGTACCCAAGCTGACATCCATTTCATTCGAGCTCACAGGCGCCCATGATGATAGGTTCAGCGCCGTGCCGTTCGTGCGGACCTCATACCGTTGTTGCGCAAGAATCTTTCGTGTGGCCGACGACGTGAGTTCGATCGTCATCGGCTCGTTGGTCGCCCAGCGCAGGGCCTCCGGCCTCTGGATCGAGTAACAGCCGATCATCCAAGCTGCCGGTTTCGGGTTGGGCTTCATGCTTGGCTCATAGCGCCTGATCTCGCCAACGCGATCGCGCACGGCAGGCGGTTGCTCCGGTGTGCGTGAGCAGCCGGCCCACGAGAGTAAGCACCCGCCGAACAGCAATATCGTGAATACTCGCATGAAGGGCGCGGCGCAGCGGAGATCCGAGCTCCTCGGCGCGGACCCGCACGGCGAAAATAGTATAGCGCTCGCGCCAGGTTAGGCGACACCAGCTCCTTTGAAGAGTTAGTTCGACGCCGGTTACCGCAGGCGACGACGCAACTCGGCGACGTTGAGCCACGCCAGCACGGAGAGCGGGAAGAGAACGATCGCGATAACTGAACCGACTGCGATACCCAGTTGGAAGTGGCTCAAAACGCCATTACCGCTCAGCGCAAGCGATGATAAGAGGTTGACCGCCGCGCCAACGACGACCCCGCCATACGCGAAACTGAGGAACGGCGCGGTTAAGCATAGCCGAAACGCCGAGGCAAGCGACGGACGGCGAATGCGGTGCAGTATTCGTTTCGCAAAATTGACGGCTTCTAAATCAACATTCGCATTCGACAGTTTTCCGAGGCACACATCGCAAATCGCACACCGTATCAGTTTCCCAACTTTCTGGCTTTTCACGCCTGCGAAGTCAAATATGCAGCCTCGCGGATGTTCGTGAAAGAGGTCTTTCCAAGCGAGTCCGCTCGTGCGTTGGAACTCGAACGAGAGTAGCTCTTGAATAACAGCTATGGCCGCGTACTCAGCTGGTGTACGATGTGAGGCTATGAGGATCTCGTCGGCCTGGTGGACCGTGCTGATGATGATCACCCTCTCGATTGTCCTCGTGAAGTAGTTGCCTTCGATAGGAACTGACGTGAGGATGGCACATTTGTCGTACTGAGAGAGATGAGGTGTGAGGACCTTCGCGAATGCCTGGTCGCTATAGGCATAACCGAAGAGATCTGCCGGCCCGAGATTTGTAAGTGCAGCGCAATGCTCGAAGGAGTAGGGACCTGTGCCTCCGTTGAGGATTTTAGCAACAGCGGCCGCTTCTGGCGCGCCATAGCCGACGTCAAACAAACCAACGGAAGTGCTCATGGTTTCGCGGCAGGCCGTGTCTTCGTTTCGTTGCCCGCCATTAATAGGAGTGTCGCGAGCGCGGGATTTCCCTACCCCGGCGTAGCCGGACCAATCGAATATGTGAAGGCCCGAGCGGCGGTATCGTCGGGCCGGTGGCGAACCTGATCAAACGTCACCGAGACCACATCGAGGGAGGGCTGCCGTCCTTCGACCGTGCTGATCCAAGGAAAGTCGATTGTGTGGGTAATGCCTTCGTTTTTGCGCGCGAATTCGAATTCTGACGTCGGTGTCTCTTTGTGCTCGGCATCCCCGTTGTCGGCGGTGTGTGTACCCCGGAAGGTACGCGCCCGGAGATTTACGGTTCCTTCCTGTCGTGGATGGTCGCTCCCTGCGCGATCATCGGGGAGATGAGAAGTCCCGGGTTTCTAGCGAGAAGCCCCCGACTTCTCGCGAGAAGCCCGCAAGACTCTTGCGAGAAGTGCCAGGGCTTCTTGCGAGAAGCGCCGAGTCTCTCGCGAGAAGCCGGCTGGCCTCTCGCGAGAAGTCCACCGCTTCTTGCGAGAAGTCCGCCGCTTCTTGCGAGAAGCCCTCCTGCCTCTTGCGAGAAGTCCTCGGGCCTCTTGCGAGAAGCCCCGCACCTCTCGCGAGAAGCCCCGGGCTTCTTGCAAGAAGCTCAAGGCCTCTCGCGAGAAGGAGAGAGCTTCTTCGCTGCCTCCTGGTCACGTGGGTTTAGATGAAAATACCGTGTGGAATCAGCAAGTTACGAAAGATCGGGCTCAGCTGTTGACTTTTGGCCGCCATGAGCCTATATTAATGTCACGCGGAGGCGACTCTTGAGCCATGGAGTCCGATTTCCGAGCGAGAGACCGGCGGTCGTACATGGCCGGCTCGAATGGGGTGCTGATCCGGCCATAGCTTGAGCAATGGCCTCGCCGGATCGGCGACAAGTGGAGTTGAGCGTTAGCTCCTCCGGCCCCACAACCATATCGTTCTCCCGAGGTTCGCGGCCTTTGGGAGCAGGCGAACGGGCGATTTGCGGCGTCCGTTCATGGTGGTGGGCCCGGATCGGCGCTTGTGCTGCGCATTCAGCAAAGGTTGCCGATCCACAACAGGAGCCCCGTTTGGGGCGGAGAGGATACCCATGTCTAATGAGAAGGCAGTAAACAAGGCCGCGACAGCGGCAGACACCCCGGTGTCAGAACCGCCGGCCGTCATGACGCCGGAGGCGATGCTCGAGCAGCTTCGTGCAATGCGCACACAGATCCCCGACTACGTACAGTTGGCGGTGGCTGATGCGCGATCGCGCCAGGTTGTCGCGAGCCTCAACCCGGACTTCGCGCAGGCGGCCATCAATGCCGTCGGCTCGTCGCCGAAGGTGGAGGGAGTGGTGGGTTACAACGCAGAGCAGTTGCAGTTGATCGCCGAGACGTGCGCCCGCTGGACGCCCGTCGAGGACGAGTTGCGAGCGATGCTGGGTGGTGTTTCGTCGGCGAACCTGACCCGGCGTCACACCCTCGGTCTGGCAGTTCTGCTGACGTACTCTGTCAGCAAGAAGCTGGTCAAGCAGCCCGAGCACGCGGACCTGTTGCCGCACCTTGCGCAGATGCGCCGGACGAATCGTCTGGGACGCAGCCGCAAGGTGGCGACGCAGCCGCAGCCGCCTGCGCCAGCACCGTCGCCGGAACCGGCGCCTTCACCGGCGCCGAACACGACGCCGGCGTCGCACGTCTGAGGAAGTAGGAAGTAGCAAAGTGGGACCGGGCGCGCCGATTCGCGGGCGCGCCCGGTCAGTTTACTTGCGCTTCGCGCATCGTCTCGAGTGATGCAGGTGTCGGGGGTCCGAAGAAGCGTCGCTCCTCCATGCGCCTCGGTGGCAGAATCGCTGACCGGACGCGGTTGCCGTCTACGTCCCGAGGTAGGCGATGCAGTTGTTGAGGAATTGTTCGTTGTCCGCGGCGCCGATCTGGCCCGGCGAGGGCCAGCAGGTGCTATCGTTAGCGGGGATGCCTGAGTGACCGAGGACGATCACCTTTCCTTTGCCCACCTCGTAGAGCACACCGAAGGCGTGCTCCGACGCTTCGTATCCGTATGGTCCGGAGTCGATGCTCTCTGCCGGTAGCGGGATGAGCACCGTCCCGTTGCCAGGCACGATGCCTCCGGAGTCGAGTGCCTGAATCGATGTCACACCGTCGAAGATCGCCGGCGGCGCGCCGGGCGCCGGGTTCAGGGTAAACGCGCTCAGATTGAATGTCGCGTACACGAGCGTGATCCCGAGCGCGGCTGCGAGCTGGATATCGTAGATGGGGAAGTACGGCGCGGTACCTGGCAGCTCTGTATGATTCGTAAACAGGAGCAGGCCGTGCCCGTCGTTGATCCATTTCACGATGCCGCCGAGGTCGTAGCGGTTGTAGCTGAAGTTCCAGAACTTCGGGATCGCATTCGGCAATGGTGGTGAGGCTGGAGCGGGACACGTGAAAATGGCGCCATTCGGCACCTGCGTCCATTGCCGCGTGAGGATGACGAGGACGTCGTTTCCGTCGAGCTGGCATTCGATCGGCTGCGAGTAGTCGGTGTAGACGAGCTCATAACCAGCGTTCTGCAGCGACGTCGTCCAGGTCGTGAGCCGGTTGCCGGTCTCTTGTTGCACCTGGACCTGCACACCCATGCTATCGAACAGTATGTTCACGGAACCCCCGAATGACGCACCAAAGGAAGGACTGCTGGAAATATGGGCTCGCGGAACGCAAAAGTCAATGCCTCCGGTGGCCCCTTTCTTCATAGCTGGTCACGTGGTGCGTCGCAACACCCGTCGCAAGGTCAGCCAGGCTATTACGATGATTACCCACCAGACGACGACCGTCGTCAATACGCCCACCGCGTTGGGAGCGTGGATGCCGAGTGCGTCGAGCCTCGCCCTGACGAAGAAACCGGGGAGAAAGACCAGGTGAGGGGCGACGCCAAAGAGCAGCAGTGCGGCAATGATGACCGCCGCCCCGATCGGCGCGACCACGAGTATGGCGACCGCTCTGAGTACAGTGGGAGAGCCGGTGGACATGCGGGTTAACCCTACCATTAACCACGGAGACACAGAGGTCACGGAGGGGGCTCTCCGTGCTCTCTGTGTCTTTGTGGTGAAATCGGTTCTACAAGGAGTGGACTTTTACACTTCTCGAACGTTCCGAGGTAGCCTCGGTGGCGTGATGACGAACAACCAAATCGACCACGGAGGCACAGAGATCACGGAGGGGAATCGGGTTACCGAGGAGATCATCGGAGCGGCGATCGAGGTGCATCGAGCGCTGGGTCCGGGGCTGCTCGAGTCGGCGTACGAGGAGTGCCTCTCGCGGGAGCTCGCTCTGAGAGAAGTACCTTTCGAACGGCAGGTCGTTTTACCGGTTGATTACAAGGGTGTGAAGCTGGACTGCACGTACCGGCTCGATCTGTTCGTGGCGGGCCGGGTCATCGTCGAGGTCAAAGCGACAGCAGGGATCAATCCGCTTCATGAGGCGCAATTGATCACGTACATGAAGCTCACGGGATGCAGGCTTGGTCTGCTCATCAATTTCAATGTTCCGATGCTGAGGAGTGGGATTCGGCGTCGGATTCTATAAATTCGACCACAGAGACACAGAGATCACGGAGGGCATCTCTCCGTGCCCTCTGTGTCTCCGTGGTCAGATTCTAAGGATGATACTTCCGCTCAATATGCCCATCGAGATCCGAGCGGTAGAAGTACACCTCCCGAAGATTGCCCGTCGCATACCGCCCCGCTTCATCGTTGAAATGCGGTGACGACGGATCGCCGCTCTCGCCGCCGGCGGTCACAGCCCGCGCGTGGACGCGTTTCCCGAATTCGACACAGGCGACGAAGCTGTTGCCCTTGAAGCCGTACCACTTCTTCGTTCCCGGCCAGGCGCGGGCGTCGAATGAGGCCAGCGATCCCCAGCGCGATGAGGTGAAGCCGACGGGGATGCTCGGTTTGGCGTCGTCGAAGCGCGGCTCGATGTCGTCGTTGAACCGCTGGAATCGGTTGATGTCCCCCCACGGCGTCTTCCAGCTCCCGAAGTCGGCAGTCAGTTTGTCGCATGCGGCCGCGAGCGACTGAATGCGCTCGGCGGACGTGGCCTTTGTGGCGGAGTAGTCGTCAGCGGTCATGCCCGCCTTGCGCGCGTCGGCGGCGACGTGTTTCCCGAGGTCCTCGGCCCAGAAGATGGCAAGCGAAGTCGGCACCGAGGAGACGGACCAGCGGTGATCCCAGGTGCGAAGGAGATCGATGGGCTCCGACAGCTTCGATTTGAGAGGGTCGCTCGCGGGAAGATCGTCGTAGGACTTCAGCAGCGGCGGCAGCAGCGTATCGAACGCCGGCAGGTCGCTGTCGAATGCCGCGGCCAGGAGCGAGTCGATGGTGAAATCCGTCTTCCCCGGCAGCACCTTCAGCGCGTGGTAGCCGCGCGGTGTCTCCTCGGTTCCGCGCTCGACGTACGTCGGATAATCCGACCGCTTCGGGCTGTTCGGGCCGGCCGCCGACCACGGCCAGTTGTTGCTGTTGTACAGCCAGCCGTTGGGCGGATTCAGCAGATTCGGCGTCTCGTCGACGGAGAGCACGCCGTGCCAGTCGGTAGCGGGATCGCTGCCGTCGACCGGTTTCGTCCAGTCGAAGTGCGTGTCGCGCCGCGGGATGAAGTTGGAGTGGAAGTAGGCGATGTTCCCGGCGGCATCGGCGTAGACGGTGTTGTTCGACGAGTCGGTGTGCAGCGCCAACCACTTCCGGAATGACTTGTAGTCCCTCGCTTTCGTCCGGCCGTACGACTGCATGAGCGCGTGCATCGGGTCCTGCATCAGCCGGACGCTGATCCATTTGCCGCTCGCTTCGCGGACGATCGGTCCGTGTTGCGTGCGGTAGACGGTGAAGACTCTGGTGGCCATCCCGGTGCTGGTCTTGTAGGGGATGGTGATCGTGCTCGTCTTCAGCGGCTGGTGTTGGTTCCCGTATTTGTAGACGAAGGCGTTGCCCTTCTTTGTCACCGTCTCCGCGTACTCGTCGATGTTGTCCACGCCGCTCGACGTGTGCATCCATCCGATCCGCTCGTTGAAGCCCTGATAGATGAAAAACTGGCCCCAGGTCACGGCGCCGTAGGCGTTGAGGCCCTCGCCGCTGACCATTTGCAGTTCTGATCGGAAGAAGAAGGATGTGTGCGGATTGATCAGCAGCAGGGCGTGATGGGAGGCGGTGATCGATGGGGCGATGGCGACGCCGTTCGATCCCGTGGGCTCCACGTATACGCGGAGGTCCTCGGCGATGGGAGTGCTGGGAGTCTTCTCGTAAAAGGCCTGGAGCTCCTTGAGATTGATCTGCTCGATGTCTCCGCCGATGCTCCCCTCGCTGAACGTAATCGCCATCCACGGCTCGAAGTGCTTGATCACTTTCGGTTTCACCTCGGGATGTTTGGCGAGGTAGTAGTTCAAGCCGCCGGCCCAGGCATCCATCAGCGCTTTCAGCCATGGAGGGCTCTGCCGGTACTTCGCTTTCATGTCGGCGGGGTCGATGAAGAGCTTCATCCGCAGGTCGCGATAGATCTCGCTCGCTCCCTCGGCTTCAGCCAGCCGCCCCATCGACAGCAGGTAGTTGTGTTCGATGCGATTGAAGTCATCCTCGGCCTGCGCATAGATCATCCCGAAGACCGTGTCGGCGTCGGTCTTGCCGTAGACATGGGCGATGCCCCAATCGTCCCGGATGATCTCGACGTTCTTCGCGTGTCGCGCCCACTCCGCGGGGGCCGCGTGTGCGGCGGCAGCTAGGAGGATGAGGAGGAAGAGTTTCTTCATGCGAGGACGATTCTGTCACGTTGGACGTTGGACCACGGAGACACAGAGAGCCGGAGAGAACTCCTCCGTGACCTCTGTGTCGCCGTGGTCTTTATTTCGGCGTCGGAGTCCAAGCGTGCATCTTGTGCGCGCGGATCCAGATCTCATCGACGGCGCTGCCGCGTAGCATCTTCGTGATCCAGACGATCTGTCCGGCGTGATTGGCGAGATGCGAGACGACGTTGATCAGATCGTCGACGACGAGGTTGTGCATCGTCGGCTCTGGTGAGGGCTCGCCGAGCTTGTCGACATCGAGCGCATCGAACGTCTTCTCCGCATTCGCCACCATGTCGTCGAACACGGCCAGGAGCTCCGCCTTCGGAATCCGGCGCCGCTCCGCGAACTCGGCTTTGCGGTCGCGGTGGTACTCGATGCCGCCGAGGTTGCGATTGAGGAAGAGATTCAGCGAGCCGCTGATGTGCAGCACGATGTTGCCGATCGAGTTCGACTCCTCGTTCGGCCGCCACCAGATCTGCTCGTCATCGAGCAGGTCGATGCAGTCGCGAATCTGCGCCGGCAGCGCCAGCGTGATCCTGGCGCGCAACGAAGCGAGCGCCGAATGGATGATCTCCGTTTCCTTCATCGTCGAGTGCGCGTGCAGAGCGTAGCAGAGGCGGCGAGGATTTACCGCGGAGGAACCAACGTCCAGTCCGGCGAGGTGTACGATCGGGAAACGATCGGAGGCGAGGATTTCACGAGCCATCTTGCGTAAAGTGTGTCGGGGCGACGGGAACGGAGTCCGTCTCGCGCTGATCGCCGCGCTCTTCCTCGGCACGGGCGCCTTCGCGCTCAATCCCCCAGTAGGGTCGGATCGCCGGTTCGCTGCACGTTACATGATCGATACAAAAGGCGCGGCCACGCCCGCTCTAAGATTGCGGCATGAAGAACATTGCCATCAGAACCATCCTGCTTCTCGTTGCGCTGTCCGCTGCAGGGCAGTCGGCGATCAGACTGCCGGACGCCAGCCCGGCTGCCTCGGTCGGTCAGACCATCGGCGTCACTGACGTCAACATCACCTATCACCGCCCGGCGGTGAACAAGCGCAAGATCTGGAACGGCCTGGTGCCGTACGGTTCACCGTGGCGCACCGGCGCGAACGAGAACACGACCATCTCGTTTTCCACGCCGGTGAAGATCGAAGGGCAGGCGTTGGCCGCGGGGACGTACGCGCTGTACGCGATTCCGGCGGCGCCGCAGTGGACGATGATCTTCAGCAGGTTCACCGGCGACTGGGGTGTGTACAACTACGACCCGTCCGAGGATGTGCTGCGCGTGAACGTGACACCGGTGGCGTCGGGCGATTCGGCGGAGCGGCTGGTCTACACGTTCGACGACGTGACGAACAGCTCCGCGATCGCGTCGCTGCGATGGGAGAAACTGCGCGTTCCCATCAGGATCGAGGTCGATCTCCCAGCCACCATACGGGCGTCGATCAGCGACGCTCTGCGCGGCGGAAAACACTGGGATGCAAGTGCGTGGGCAGCCGCGGCGCGCTGGGAGTTGCGCAACGGCGATCCTGACACGGCGTTGAAGTACGCCGATCATTCCCTGGCCCTCAGCACCACGTTCGGCGGGCTGCGCACGAAAGCGGCGGTGCTCGAGAAGAAAGGCGACGCGAAGGGCGCCGCCGAGTTGCGCGATCGCGCGATGTCGATGGCCACCGAGGCGGAGACGATCTCGTTCGGATACAACGTCCCGCTGGGCGCGAAGAAATACGACGAGTCGATCAGCTACCTGAACAACTACGGCGCCGCGCACCCGGCCAGCCATGAGCTTTGGCGCGTCTACACCGGCCTGGGCGAGACCTATGCGGCGAAGGGCGATCCGGCGAAGGCGAAGGAGTTCTTCGACAAGGCCATGGCCGCCGCGCACGACATGGCCGAGAAGACCGAGGTGTGGGACTCGATCAATTCGGCCGCGGCGGAGGCGAAGTGAGGGGCCTGCCGGGGGAGCGCCGCCGTCCCGGCGGCTGGCCCGGCGGCGTCCCGCCGCCGAGGGGCGCCGAGACCCGGATTTCACATTAAGGCCTGCCTGCCGTCTTAGAAGTAGAGCCAACAGGGTCCCGGCTTCACAACGCATCGTCCTCGACGAGTGCGAACGCACTTTTTCATCGACTTGCAGGAGAAAGGATCAGCCATGACAGTTCCACCCTTTGAACGCGGACGCGCCAGTGCCCCTCCAGCCGCTCAGTTAGAAAACCTGGGCGTGCTGGCCCGGTTGGCCGGTACCTGGGTAGGAGGAGGATACAACCTCATTTCGAAGCCCGGGAAAGATGTCGGTCTCGACTTCGTGCTGCAGGTGAATCAAACGATTGAAACGATCACGTTCGATCCGATCGGCGGTCCGGTACCGAACCGAGGCTCCGCCCAGGGCGATATCAACATTTTCGGTGTGACGTACCTGCAGCAGGTCAGCGATGCGACATCGGGCGCGGGGCTGCACATCGAGCGCGGCATGTGGCTCAACGTTCCGTCGACGACCAACCCGAATGAACCACAGACGATTGTCAGGCTGTCCACCATTCCTCACGGCGACTCGGTGCTGGCGCAGGGTACCGGTATCGGGCCGATTCCCGCCCAGCCGCAGATCGAGTCGGTCAGTCCGATGCCGTTCAACGACCAGGGGCCTCAGGGGGGCGGCGGGTACTTCCCTCCTCCATTGACTCCTCCCGCAACGAATCCGTCACCGCTTCCTCCCGGCTTCAACCTCGACAATCCCAACCAGGCCCTCGTGGATGCGCTGCGGGGGCAGACCATTATCGATATGGTCGTGCTGCAGGTTTCGACGAATCAGCCCAACTCCAGTCAGCCTGCTCCGCCCCCTCCTATTCAGCCCTCGGCGAACCAGGAGGTTCTGGCCAACCTCCCGTTCGGAGGCGGCGTCCTCAACATCCCGTTCGTGACGACGAATGCCAACGCGGTCTCCCTCAACTCAATCTTCTGGATCGAGACCGTGGCCCCGCCGGCCGGTTCCCCGCCGGGCACCCAGCCGACGATGCAGCTTCAGTACACGCAGACCGTGATCCTGAACTTCCTCGGCATCAACTGGCCGCACATTTCCGTGGCCACGCTGGTCAGGCATTAGCTGGGAGAGGGGAGACCGAACGTTAGGCAGCCGGTGCGCGAACGCGCACCGGCTGCGTTGGTTCGTGGCTTAGATGGAAGGCGAGCCGTCTACGATGTTGCGATCGTAGACGGAGCCCTGACGAATTGCGCGTCGGCGCTGTCGCGAACGTGATCGGCAGCAGTTCGATACCTTGCTGTACGTTGGAGGGGTTTCGGGGTATCGAAGACGAGGTTCCAGTATCCCGAAGCAGGGTCTGCTCTATCTCGAAACGGGTTCAGCTCTATCCAGGAGGTCCATCGCTGAGACCGCGAGGATCCTAAGCAGCTACCTCGGAGGTAGGTGTCGGGGTACCTCTGCGCGGATTGCGCGGTATCGGTGTCGGTGTGTCCCCGGAGGCGCGGCTCGATCCTCACGGCATAGTTGTCGACCCATGCGAGGAGAGTGTTCAAGTGTTACGCCTTTCGAGGGTTGTTGGAGTTCCCCGAGGGGTCTCCGAGGGTGGCTTTCGGTGTCCGGAGGATGGTTCTTACTTCGCGGAGCGACTGTTCTGTGAATTGCTATGTATAACTACTTCGTCAAGCCAGTACGGTATCTGTCGAGTACTCGGATCGACATACAGCAACTTCCCGATGAGGCTCTTCAGCCCGCCCGCGCTCTTGATCGATAGGGCCAGCGCATCGACGATTGGTTTCAATTCCCTTGCTGCCACCAGCACGATGCTCGATCCGAACGGATTGAGCCGCTCGACGACGGCCAACGGGTCTACGAATTCAGTCAGTACACGAGCGATGACTGAATCAAACTGGATGGATAGTACGCCGCCGACCGCAACTCGCGCGTTCTCGACCTCCGTCAGGGAGGTCTGTTCAGTAGGAGGATGGGTTCTCCATGCGGTAGTCTTTTTCTTGCTGGGCGACCCGCTTTCGACGCTAACCGGAATCAGGACGTCAGAATGAAGGCTGCCGAATACGTCTTTCAACTTGTTGAGCGCGCGAAGCTTGCCGCTAACTTTCATAGCTCGTAGCACCATCGCGACTCCGACCACAGACCTCATTCCACTGGCAACCTCATCGACCATTGTGATCAACGTCTCTAGACCTTGCGCAGCCAGCCCGACCTCAGGACCAGCGTAGATCTTCTCCAACTTCCGCGTTGCGTCACTGTCGAACATAATCGTACGACCTGGTAGCCGCGTCTGGCCGGCCGCGGAAACGGCGTCGCCACGGGTCACGTAGTGTGTCACCGAGGGCGGAACGCCGAGGTTCGACGAGTTCTTCGCGAAGTCTGAAAGAGTCCTTCGACTAATTCCGGGAGAGTTAAAGGTCACGCACTCATCGACCAGTCCCGGATACGCAGCTGTCGCCAACTGAGCCAAGGCACCACCAAGGCTATGCCCGGTGACGACGGTCCTACCCTTACGCCTGAGGTAGGAGAGCGTTTTGTGAATCTCCTTCTGAGCCCGTTCGAAGGAGGTGCTTCCAATCCCCTTTGCCTCCGCGTCGGAGCGAATGTCCGCCACAGAACCCTCTGTTCCGCGGAAAACGAGAATCGACGGGGCATCTGGTCGATTCACTGGCAGCAGGAAGAAAGCCGCTAGGCCGGAGCTATCGTTGGGTAAGTCCGACCCTTCCATTTCTTGGCACCAGTAGTACAGGGGGAGGCTTGGCGGAACCGTCTGCGGCTCCGCGCCCATGCAGGCATAGCCCGATCCTAATGCGATGGGCGTGCGCGAGCCTCCTAAAGGCGGACTCTTCGTGAGATTCAGAGGTATCGTCGAGGAGGAGGGCCGCGCTCGATAGAGGAACTTAGAACCGAGAAGGTTGCTGTATGCGAAATTGTGAGCAAGGAGCTCAAAGAACTGATGGTTGGGTGGGAAATCCTCCGCCACCCGTAGGAGAATTTGAGTTCTTTGCCATTCGAAATCTCTCGAACTGGGTCTCGCGACGTAAGTGTGGTCCTGGACGGTCGTCAATGTCCCTGGGCCTCCTGACATTGTACTGGTCAGTCCGTTTAGCGGCCCTGTCATAGTACGCGCTACAGCATGGTTTCCAACGGATTGTTGGAGCGCTCCGGCATTCTTGCTTTGTAAAAGGGCAGGTGCTGCGGTGGCCTGGGCCACTGCCGAATTGTCTTGCGTGGTACTTGCTCGGGTTATCACCACGACACCGTATTCAGGAACAGCCAGGTATTGAACGGATCACCGGGTCCGGCGGCGGTAGTGGTGGTGGCGGCCGGCATGAACCGCGGCGGAAGCACGGCATAGCCCTTGAAGACGTTGCCGGTCACGGCCACGAGCGGCGGGATCCAGGCTTGATCGACGATCGGCGAGCTAATGATTGGGAAATTTTCGATTGGGAGGATTCCTATTTGGTCGGTTCCGACCGTTGTCTTTGCCGCTGAGGAACCGGCGGCCGGCGCGGCGGCCGGAGGTCCGGTCGGAGTCGGATTTGTGGCCAACGGCAGAGCCGTGGCCGGGGCAGGAGTAACGGCCAGATTCAGATTAGTCGCAGTGGTGGAAACCGGGATGTTGTCATGGGGACGCGGGCCGGGGACGAGAACGAGGCTCCAGAACTCGCTCAGCGGATCCGCACCTCGCGTAGGCTGCTGCCACTGGAAAGGCTGCTCGTTCTGCACGAGGTTCCCGGTCATGGTGCAGTTGCTCACCAGCGCCACGGCGGCGGTGGGGAGGGGGAGCGAGGCATTGGAAAAACGGTTCGCGGAGACGACTGCCGAGCCGTCGGGAGAGAGGCCGCTGTCGAGGACGAGCAGCGCCGTTCCCGAGATCGCTCCGCTGGTCCGCACATCGACAACGTTCTCCGAGCACTGCAGCGCCAGGATGAGCGTCGACGGCCGCTCCTGAAGGGCGCCGAAGGCGATGCCGGACAGAACCTGGTTTGGGAGGAACGGGAAGGGACTGGCGTCGATACCCCACAGTGCGCGAATCCGATCGCCGACCAGCTTCGTCAGGTTCGCCTGTGCCACCGTCGAAGGCGGATTGAGAACGCTTGTAACGGCGCCGAAGAACTTCTGGACCTGGTCGACCAGATGCTTGAGAAAGGCAGAGTGGTCAGTGAGCGGCGCATTGAGCACGACGAGGTTCGGGCGGGCGGCAATGGTCGAAGGAAGCGAGAGGCTCATCAGAGCTGTGGCCATCCAGACATTTGCGGGATGCATCATCGCCGCGACCGGCTCCGCAACTGCTTGTACTGCGTTCCATAACCCCTTTCCCTCTACTGCGCCGGCGTTGTCCGACAGACCCTGAAAGACTAGGCTGACGGTGGTGGCGTCGAGGAAGGCGATCTCCGGCACCCATCGCGTTGCGATCAACTGGAACCCGTTGCTGGCGTCGGTGACGTCGTTGCCGATAATGCGGATGAACCCTGTGTCGCCGCAGAGGAAGGCGGCCGAGGCGCAGCCGGTGAAGTGATTGTTGCTGATGTCGCCGGCGAAGAGAACCGCCGGCAGCATCGTTCCTTCCACTGCGGTCGCTACGGGTAGTGTTAAGGGGGGTGTGGGTGTTAATACGACGCCCATCGAGGGATCGGTGTTCGCTGGAAGCACGGCCGCGCCTGGGACGGTCGGCGCCAGAGTCTTGGCCACTTGGGTGTTCGCCGCCGCATCCGGAGCGGCCGAATCGGCCAGGGTGGGGGTGATGGCTGCCTGCGGAAGGAACCCGGCATTCGAGAAGTTGCTGAAGAAGGTCCCGTCGAAGTTCGTGGGAGGGAACCGGATCGGTGTTCCCGGGCCGCCCGTCGCAGTGCTGGGTGCGAAGAACGCAGGGATCATGGCGACGCCGGCGATCGTGGCGCGCACCGCGTTCGATGATGACGGCGTGCGGCCGATGAACGAGTTGCGCCGGAGGATCAACTCGTTCGTCTGCCCGTAGAGAAGCACCGCCGCGCCGATCGCGCCAACCAGACCTAGCGGAGCAACATCGGCGGCGTCCGGAAAGAGGAACTGGCAGTCTTCGATGGTGAGGGCGCGAACGTCGATGGCGCGGATGCCGAGCGCGGCGCCGAGTCCCGCTGCTGTGGAGACGATGAACCCTTGCTGTATGCCTTGTCGGGCAACGGCGAGGTTCGCATTCTGCTGAAGGGTGGTGTTCGTGGTGTTCGTTGGCTGCGTCTGCGGTTGCGCCGACGGAATGACTCCGCCCCGCGCCGGCAGGACGCGAACGCTGAACTGGATTCCGCGGAAGGTGACGCCGGTGGCCCCTTCGATCTGGACGATGCCGTCCGCGAACTCGGGCTGGTTGCCGCCGCTGATCGTCACTCCGTCGCGGCAGGCCTCGAACTCGATGCCTGATTGAGCCGGCGTCAGGACGATCGGCTGGCTGATGTTGTAAATGCCGGGGAGCAGACAGAACTTGATGCCGCCAACGTTGCGGTTGGCGTCGAGGATGGTCTGGAAACTGCCGTCGACGAGATCCGACGGATCGATGGTCAGGCAGCAGCTCTTCGGCTCCTTGCGGCTTGAAAGCACGACGAGGTTGTCGAACTGCTCGCGACAATCGCTGACGACGGCCCCCTGTGTGGCCGAGCTCCAGTGGATGACGCCGAGACTGCAAGCCCAGCGGCGCGGCCCTTCGGGCGGCTGGAAGGAGCCATAGCGCTGGGGATAGATGGCCGAAGGCGCTCCGGGGCGAACGGCGAACGTCCAGAAGTCTCCTTCCGAAACCCTGGCGCCTTTCTGTGCATCGACGATGATCGTAACCTGCAGGCCGGTGCCTGGCAGATCGACCGGGCTACCGAGAGTGAACGTCACCGGCGCTTCCCAGATGCGCACGAAGAGCGGCAGAGTCGGGATGCCGGCTGCTGGAGGAACGATGGGAATCGCTGATGTACCAGAATCGAAGGCGCCCGAAATCGCCGCAATCGGGCCGAATGCCTCAGTCACGGTCCCGCCGTTTGGGAGTTGCACCGTTGGGTGGAGAAGCTCGACAACCTGTCCCGGACGCGGCTGATGTTCCACGTCTACCGGCATCGAAGTGAGCACGAGTTGATCGACGCCAGGGGTGCTGCTGTCAACGTGGTCAACGCGATAGAGACTCGACGCGTTGTCGTACGCCCAGACGACTTGTGTTCCGCTTACGATCCGGACGCGGATGAGCTGATTCTCCGCGCCGCTGTAACCGCCGGAAGCGGCGGGATCACACGGGCTCGCGGTCGGTCCCGCGGAGGAGAAGCCTACTTTGAGCATCGACCGCGGTAAGAGGCGTTTCGTTGCATCGTCGTAGATTCGCCCTTCGGTTATCCATTCGTTGAACTCCTGGAAGGTGAGGGCGTCGGCGCACGAAGTACCAGTAGTCGGGGAGCGGTGGATGCGCTGCACGATGCGGGTCCGTTGCGCGGTGTCGGGACCGCCGAGTGCCACTTCGAGAAGGGCTGGATCCTCGAGCGCGCTCACCTCGTGCTCGACCAGCTCGAGCCACACCAGCTCGTCCGCCGGAAACGTCGACAGCAGCGGCGCGGGAGGCCCGATCCACTCAGGCTGCGTGCCGTAGGTGAACGGGCCGGACATCGACACGCGAACCCCGCCGACGTACATGGTGCCGCCGCCGATGTTAAAGTCGAAAGGCGTCGTCTTTACCACGCTTCTGGCATTGGGGCTCTGCGCTGTGCCGTCCGGGAAAGAGATCTTGTAGCCGTTGTCCGGGGTGCCGCTCGGGCCGACGAAGTCGAGGGCCTCGCGGCGTGTTTCCTCGGCCAGGATCTCCTGCGCCTCGTTGTGATCGCTGTCCGTGAGGACCCTCCCTTGCTGTATGACGACGGAACGGTACTTCTGCGCTTCGTCGTATGAGATTCGTGATCTGTCGCTGGCCATGGCGGGGGTCCTTTCGTTACGTGACGTGCACGATCACGGGCACCAGCCCGAGCGGCATGAACTCCTGGAGTTTCAGAAGAAGGCGGCGCTCTTTGATGGCTGCCATCTCGCTGGAGAAGGCTCCCATCTCGGAGCCGTTCTGCGCGCCGCCGAGAATGGAGCCGGGTTGCGTGCTCGTGGGGTCGCTCGCGATGGCGGTGTCGGCATCGGAGCGAAGTTGCGCGTAGCCGGGCTGCCCGAAAGCTCGGGAGGTGAAAAGCTCGGCGCCCGGCGCGATGCGGACCGATTCGTATTTGCGGGGCAGGTTGCTGCCGGTTGCCCAGGCGCTGAATCGCACGCAGCCGTGCTGTGGATCGGCGGCCCAGGCGAAATCGCCGAGGATCGATTCGCTGACGTCGATGTGATGGACGGAGATCGACCCCAGGATCGTGGAGCGCGCGATCGAGACATCGCCGGCGTCGAGAAAGATCGCGTAGTCGCGCGGCACACCGGAAGCGACGGCGCGCACGCGTCCTGTCGGAGGAGCGGGGGCAGCTACGACCGAGGGTGTTCGCGCCGGCGCCCCGGGGAACTGCACGATACTGTCGCGGATCAGCAGCTCTTCGACTGATCCCCCGAGGCGGGTGCGAATGGGACCGGTGATGCTGCGGTCAATCGTCAGCGCCCGCACGGTTCCTTCGATCCAGAGCGTGGCCGGCGAAAGCTGGCGGCTGTCGATCGCTTGCGCCCAGTTCCCGCCGGCAGACTGCCCGGGATCGAGAGTCGAGAACGCGATCGAGACCTCGTCGAACTTGCCTGTCAGGATGATCTCGACGCCGCTCACGAAGATCCCTTCCAGGCGAAGCTTGCTGCCCGTATTGCCATTGAAGGTCCAGGGCCCGCGCGCCGTGGTCGGGCGAATCAGAGGACGGGTGAGGTTGGCCGAGCGCAGAGTGAGGTCGTCGACGACAGCGTTGGCGACCGTCAGGTAAGTCAGCGAATCCGATAAGGTGATGGTCCCGGTCGGGCCGATCGTGGTAACCGCGTCGCCGTTGGCGACGGGCAGATCGGTTCCAGGTGCGGGCAACGGCGCTGCGAGAGGGCGGCGGTCGTACGCACCCGCGCCGATCGGCGCGGAGAAGCCGTAGTGGTACCAGACCTGGAGCGGCCCCGCCGCCGGCGGGTCGACGGAGAAGCGGCCGCGCTCCGGCCGGATAGCGACAACGACCGGACGCGGAGGCGGGATGTTGACATTATCGAGAGGCAACAACAGCGCATCGAGCGTGTCGTGCGGAGTGGTAGGCGCATTGAACACGCCGAGAGAGCGCATCTCGAACGCCGGCGAGCCGGGGCCCGCGTAGAGGTCGGGATGCGCCTTGCCGGGGCGGCGATCGTCGTCCATCAGCGCGCGAGCAATCGGAGTCGGAAGCTGCCACTCCGCCGGAGATGTCCACTTCGCGCCGAAGCTGGCGTTTGTGCGATCACCCACCGCGAAGAGCGGGATCTCGCGGCCCGTGGGATCGAAGGTGAAGCAGCCGGCGTTGGACGATGTCCCCGCCACGGGCGTGACGAGCAGGCTCTCCGGATTGCCCGCGGCCTCGGGAAAGCTGCTGAGCCTCCAGAGAAAGACTCCGAGCTTGGGGATGTTGTACCAGCCGGTACGGCCTTGGCCTCGCCGAACATCGGGTGTGTGGAAGAACTCGTCGAAGGCGTTGTCACACTTCGACGCACCGTAGGCGTTTCGGAGCGACGCCGTCCCGCCGATGGGCGTCTTCGTGATCGGGCCAACCAGTCCCGAGGCGAACTGCAACGGCTCGTTGGCGTCGGTGAGCAATCCGATTTCGGGATCGAGACCATGCCGCGTCCGGCCCAGCCGGCGGAAGAACTCCACCACCTTTACTTCCCATCCCGTGATGTCGTGAGCCAACTCCTCGATCAGCGCGACGGTGCCCTTGCGGCGGCGATAGTCGATTGTGTTTGCAACCTCGCGTCTCTGTCCCGGCAAGTCGGAACCGGAGATGAGGTTCGTGCCCAGCAGATCGGCGATGTACGGAACGACCCAGTCGTCGCAGCTTTCGATCGACTGGTCTTCCCAGGTGCGGTCGATGCTGCGGCGAACGATGGCGACTTGCGCGCCGATGCGGGCGCAGAGCTCGCGCAGAGGTCCCTTCTGGTCGACCACGTCCGAATCCGCGGCTCGATAGGCCTCGGGCATCAGCTTCCAGAGCTTGTCGGCGTAGTAGATTTCGTAGCGATCGAGATCGGCCTGCATGGTTATGGCTCCGGCGTCACGTCGAGTTGCTTGAGGCGGAAGAAGTGACCGTCGTCCGGAACGTGCCGCGGATCGGTCTGAGGGGCAGGTGGCGGAAAGGATCCCGGCGGCCAATTGTTGGCTGGGACCACGTCGAAGCTGAGCGAGTGAACGGCAACGACGCCCGGCACCGACAAACAGGCGCGATGGATCTGGCTGTCGAAGAAGACCTGGCCGATTCGGACGACGTTCGCGCCGAAGAGCCCCGCGTCGTCATCCTGCAGCGCGGAGCGAACCAACGCTACGACCGGCGCCTGCTCGTAGTCGTCGCGGATCCGCAGCGACAGAGATAGCTTGAAATCCATCGGCGGCGCCAGCGTCAGGTTGACGTGCCGGTTGGGATCCTGCGAGGCGAGGATGGCAGTCCTCGCCGAGGTCACGGCGTCCTGCGTGTCACCGACGTAGACGGTAACCATCGCCCGCTGCCGCACAGGGTCGAACGACCAGTACGCGCGAGCGCGGCGGACGCCGGGCGCCTGTGCGGCGATGACCTCGTAGTCGTCGCCGGACACTGCCCGGCCGAAGGTGAGCACGGAGCTCGGCGCGTACCGGCGAACCTTGTCCGCCGGGTCGGGATCGGAGCCGCCGAACACCGTCACGGGATTACGGATGCCGCGCAGACCGGGCTGCGGATTGAGGACGACGTTGAGCGTTCCCGCCTCGGGAGCCTCAGCCCCTCCGCCGAAGCGATACGACGCAACGACGTTGTCCTTGCCCGAGGGCAGCCGCGCGCCGTTGACTCCATCGCCGAAGAGGACGTGCGTCTTCTGCCCGGAGTCCTCCTTCGTCACGAAGACTCGCGCGCCTGGTGGTTGCCCATAGAAGCTCGGCACCTCCGTCCAGAACACACCGTCGACGACGATGCGAAGTGTGCTGGCGTAGCTTTCGCCGGCCTGGAGGTACGTCAGAGGCGACTTCGCCAGGACGAACTGCTGTGCGGCGACGGTTGCGTCGCCGCTGCCGAGGACTTCTCCCGTGACGGTCTTGCCGCGGGAGACGAAGACGAGGCCGGTCAGAAGGTGTAACGGGGCAACCAGCGGCAGCGGTAATGGCGAGACGTTCCCAAGAGCTGCTCCTGCGGATGACAACTTCGTCAAGGAGGCGCTGGCACCGGCGCCGTTCACATCTTCGAGAAATGCGCCTGCCGGCGTTGTCACGGTCGGAACCGGCGGTAACGGGATGAGCCCTGTGGTCGCGTCGAAGGTCGTCCGCGGCGTACCGATCAGGGTTCCCACCGGGCTCCAGCCGAAAGTGAGTTTCACCGCATGGCTGGCGGCGTTCCAGTCCGCAACATCCCCGTCGATCTTCAGCACCGCGGAGGTTTGGATCACCGAGTGGAGAACGGGAATGGCAACCTCTTTGTCCGCAAGCTTCGGTACGGCTGCGGGATTCGCCGGGTCACCGTTTGCGTACCAGACTAGCCGCGTCTGCCCCACGACGAGGCCGATCAGGCTCAGGACACGGCCGATCCGGGCCGGGTCAGGTCGCTCGATCAGCAACGCGTCATCAGGATCGATCGACGAGGTCCCTTCGAGATGGAATGCGTTCCCTGTGACGCCGGGCACCTGTTGGGAGCTGTCGTCGAAGGACGATGTCGATGACCGTATTGTCGAAACGAGCCTGAGATACTGCGACGTGGTCATCGGGATCGCGCCGCTGAGGGTGAGCTGATCGAAGTCGTGTACTGGGACAAGGCCCATCCGCACTTCAATCGGTGTGTTCGCGGTTGCGAAGAGCCTGGTGGTCTGCGTCCCGCGGAGCAGAAGCCAATCGGCTGCATTCTCGGTTCCGAATCCAACATTGGAGTCGAAGACGACCCGGGTGTTCTTCGTCCCACGCGGCGACTTTTCGGTCCTCACTTCGCTCACGACGGCAACCCGCGCCTGGTTGAGGAGCCCGGCCCATATCCGCTTCCGCAGCAGAAGCCGGTCGCCTTTCCCGATCGATGTGACTGTTCCAGCAAGAAGCACGGAGCTCGACTGCCCGTCGAGCGTGATGAGTCTCGGATCGGGCGAAGGATCGACCTCGATGATGCCGCCGGGAGCGAGCGTGGCGTCGCCGTCGGTCTCGAAGATCTGCGGCTGCTTGCCCGGTCCCGGTTTGCTCTGAATGGCAAAGCCCTTGCGAAGGGTGACCGGCTTCGTGCCGGAGACGATCGCGGCGAGTTGTCCATGAGCGGCGATGGCGGGGCGTGGCCTGTATCCGAGGAGGCGCACCAGATTGTTCAAGGCCTCGGTAAGATCGGCGGTGCGGAGGAAGGCCTGCGTGATCGCGCGCTCGTTGTAGAACGTCAGGATGTCGGCGAGCACCGCCCACCATTCGACCAGTTGCACGGCCAGATCGCCTCTGCCGCCGGGACGCCAGTGTGCGAGCTGCGTCTCGAGGGGGCGCGACAGCAGCAGGGCGTGGCGGAAGGAGAGGAAGTCGCCGACGCGATAACGGATCACCGACAGTCCGGGCGGGTTGTCGATGATCGCCGGATGAACGAAGCCTTCGCAGGGGCAGTTGGGGACGTCGCTCATTTGCCGCCCTCCACCTGGATTCGGATCGTGCCGCGCTCTGGCCGGCTGCGATCGTTGTCAACACGGAGGATCTCGTTCTTCGCGATCGGTACCGAGTTGAGGAGGTCGGCGAAGCTGCTCGTACGGCCTCGGCGACGGAAGCGGAGCGAGAGGATCCCGCCCACGCCGTTAGCCGATTGCACGGCTGACTCGAGCCGGCTCCGTTCGAGCGGCGTCCCGAAGGTGAACGCGTCAGGATTGAAGAACTGCTTCGTGCTCAGCGCTTCCCGCACCGCCTGCTCGACGTCGCCGCGGAATGCGTCGCTGCGCGCGCAGACGACCACGACGAGATCGAGCGAGGTGAAGCGTGGCGGCAATGCGTAAGATTCGTAGCCCGCGAGGCGATAGCGATTCAACAAGTCGATCAGCTCGATTTCCTCGTCGACGCTGACCTCCTCGGTCGCGCGCGGGTCGACCGTGGTGAAGACGGTGAGCCAGCTTCCGGTCCAGCGAAACGCCGATCCGGCATTCGACACCCACGGCAAGGTCTCGGCCGCACGGACATAGTCCTCCGACCTCACGGCCCGAAGCTGCGTGGTGCGGAATGCCTGCGGCGCGAGCCGGCGGACGGTTTCGTCCGGCTCGGCGTCGGCCCCTCCTTCGGCGGCGAAGGGGTTCGTGACGCTGGTGATGAAGGGGGGAGCGTTCGGCGCGATCCACGTAATGGCGTCGGCCGCGACATTGCCCCCCACGCCATCGCCGACGCGATAGCTGACCTCGAACACCGCGCCTTCGGGAGGGGCCTCGCCGAAGGTGCCGTCGCCGAAACGGATCGTTTCGCCATTGCCGTCGTAGTCGTGCGAGATGGTGTCGTCGGAGTTCCGTGCCACGACCCGCATCCGGAACGGTTCGATCGAAAAAACTGCATCGGATGGGAAGGCATCGACGATCCGCGGCAGCCACTGCCATGTACGTGATGTACCTGGACCCTGCGTGAGCGTGATCTGTGGGACGAGCGAGGCGCCGTCCGCCGAAGGCAGCCACACCAACGGTGCCTCGGCCAGGGTGTAGAGGTATTGCAGCGACTGGACGCCGGCGACGCGCGGTCCGTCGCGGACGATGGCAAGGTTGCCAACCACGCCGCTGCCCGGAATCGCGAACGTCTCCACCACCTGCCTGCCTTGGGTAGCGGGTACGAGGTTGCCGACGAAGATCGTGCGAGGCGCGCCGGTGGAGTCGCGGCCAATGTCCCGGTCCTGCAGCAATTGGTCCTCCGGGCGCCAAGCGATGTGGGTGACGGCGGCGTTGTGGAACAGAGGGTCGATTGTCACGTCGGTGTCCGGCGGATCGATGAGCGTGACGATCTGTCGCATTGGCGGATCGGCGTCCACTGCCGCACGCGTCTCGATGAGAAGCTGTTGTCCGGCCGAGAAGTTGTGCCCAGTCCCCGCAATCCAGGCGTCCGTCGAGCCGGACGGAAGACATTGCTCGCTGGCGTCCCAAACATAGGGGACGATATTCGGGAAGCGGTTCCATTGAGGCGATACCGCAGTCTGCACCGAGGTTTCGAAGTCGACTCGTGTGCCGTCCGCTCCCAGTGTGCTCACGCGGACGGGCTCGATCGTGTTTGCGGCGGCGCCGAGCCCAATCGTGCCGGTTGCGGAGACGTCGAACTGCAGCATCACATGCGAAGACACCGCGGGCCGCGGCTCATAGTCGACGAGACGGGCGTGCCTCACGATCGACTTTCGTTGTGTCGCGGTCTCCAGCGTCGCCTCGGCGGCGATGCGGTCCTGCAGATAGCTGAGATCGTCGGCTAGCGAGCAGAGAGCTTCCATGAACATCGTGCCGAAGTCGGCCTCGTTCCGCTCCTGCCACTCCGGGTAGCGCAGGGCGGAGAAGTCGCTGAGCGCGGCCCGGAAGCTGAGGAAGTCCTTGGCCAGGTAATCGATCGGCGGAAGGTCGCCGGCGGGCGGCGGGCAGACGTGCGGCGGTGTTTCGCAATCGATGTTCGAGTCGCAAAGCGCCTTGAAGGAGAACGCCTTGTGATCGTAAAAAGGGTCGACGAGGATCGTGACGGGCGGGGGGGGCGTGACGGTC